>Ga0209125_1001168_pt1 | contig 26431 bp, 29 predicted proteins | sample BarGraIncub1131A_FD_184503 | JGI IMG/M metagenome (GOLD analysis project Ga0209125, IMG submission 184503) | Arctic peat soil microbial communities from Barrow, Alaska - Barrow Graham LP Incubations 11-31A (SPAdes) (version 2) | ecosystem: Environmental > Terrestrial > Soil > Wetlands > Peat... | reverse complement strand
TAAGTCACCTATCTATGCCCATATAAATACAATAATTCAATATATACCAAGAAGGTTTCTTTTTAAAATGATGAAATACTAAGAATGAGTGAGATATCAAGAGTAATTTATAATATAGAGAGGAAGAGTAATTTATAATATAGAGAGGAAGGCAATCATGAAAAAGAAAATTATTATAGGGGTAGTAATAGTAGCTTTGATAGCTATCATTGCTGGAATTCAAAGTAGTAAAAGAAATAATAAGCAGGTTACATCGGTAAAAACATCAAAGGTAGTAATGGGTGATGTGAAAATGTACTTATCAACCACAGCTACAATAGAATCTAAAAATGAAAAAGATTATACCGCATCATCAACAGCTAAGATTTCAAATGTTAATGTTAGTGTTGGAGATAAAGTTAAAAAGGGTGATACTCTTTTAACTTATGATACATCCGACCTTAGTAGTCAGGTATCTTCCGCTCGAATAGGTTATAATAATGCTTTATCTCAAAAACAAGATGCGGTAAATAAAAATAGTGATGCTAAAACTACAATTGCAGATACAGAAGATACGCAAGCAAATGCTAGTACAATTAGCGCTGCCGAGCAAAATTTATTATCAAATGAAAAAACAAAACAACTTGACTATGCGGTTGCATCAGCAAAAATAACGCTTGATTCAGCAAAGACCAAGCTATCACAAAACTCATACGTTATTTCAAATAGTGATGGAGTAGTAACAGAAGTTAATGTTGTGAGTGGCCAAACTGGAAGTCAGACAACGGCTATAATTGTTCAGGATATATCAAATTTAAAGGCAGTTGTTAAAGTCGGAAAATATGATGCGGCTAAAGTTGCTATTAATGATCCATCTACAATTATGAGTAATGGCAAGGTTTATAAGGCTAATGTTTCAGAAATTTATCCAACTGCAACAGTTAACACAACAGCTGCTGGGGGAGATACAACTTTAACGGTAGAACTCGACGTACTAGAAGCAGCTCCTCAATTAAAAGTAAACTTTGACGCAGACGTTGACATATTACTAGAACAAGCACCTAATGTTGTTAAAGTTCCTTCTGAAGCAATATTAACTAACAAAGATGGTTCGACTTACTTGTTTGTTATTGAAAACGGCAAAGCAGTTCAAAAAAGTGTAAAATTGGGAGTGCAGTCAGATACAGATGCACAGATTATAAGTGGAGTAAAAGTTGGCGATAGTGTAATATTAAATCCAGGAAGCACGGTTACAAATGGTGTAATGGTTAAAGATTCTGCAGCTACAGGAGGAAAATAATGATAGAAGTAAAGGATATATTAAAGAGGTACATAACTGGAGATATTGATTTTACTGCACTTAAATCGGTAAGTCTTAAAGTTGAAAAGGGAGAATTTACAGCAATTATGGGACCTTCAGGTTCAGGGAAATCAACTTTTATGAATATATTAGGATGCTTAGATAGAATGGATGCTGGGACATATTTTTTAAATGGACAGAATGTTTCTAATCTTCAAGATAATCAACTTGCATTAATAAGAAACAAAGAAATAGGGTTTGTGTTTCAAGCATTTAATCTGCTTCCAAGAATAACCGTACTTGAAAATGTAGAACTTCCAATGCTTTATGCAGGAGTATCAGCTAAGGAAAGAAGAAAACGAGCACTTTCGGCACTTGAAAAGGTTGGACTTACAGATCGAGTAAAACATAGGCCTAATGAAATATCTGGTGGACAAAAACAAAGAGTAGCAATTGCAAGAGCAATGGTTAACAATCCTGCAGTTATTATGGCAGATGAGCCAACAGGTAACTTAGATACAAAATCATCAATTGAAATTATGAAAATATTTCAAAAGTTAAACGCTGAAGGTTCTACAATTTTAATGGTTACACATGAAGATGATATAGCAAAATGTGCAAAAAGAGTGGTAAGGTTCCTAGATGGAGATATAGTTGATGATTACCCTGTTGAGGGAAGAACAATATTATAGAAAGTTTACTACACATGTAGTTTTAACAATGAAATGGAGGGTAGTTATGAACATTTTGGAGAGTTTTAAGATGGCTATTTCTAGTATTCTATCAAATAAAATGAGATCTTTTCTAACGATGCTAGGAATTATAATAGGTATAAGCTCAGTAATTACTATTGTTTCTCTTGGTAATGGAGGAAAAAATTACATTGCAGAGCAATTTGCTAAAATGGGATCAAATACAGTTACGCTTTCTGTAGATTCATCAAAAATAGAGCAGACAAGTGATTACTTTACACTTGATGATGTAAAGCAAATAAAAAGCAGAGTTGATACAGTTAAGTATATTTCTCCAACTGTATCCGAGAAGGGAACAGCGAGAACTGATACTAAAACTAATACAGCAAACATTACGGGAGTTAACACAGATTATTCAATGATAAGTAATGTAGAAATTGTCTATGGAAGATTTCTAAATGATCGCGAAGTTGAAGAAGGTAAGTCGGTTGCAGTAATTGATCAAACCTCAGCAAAAGCACTATTTGGGACTGATGATGCTGTAGGAAAATCATTTAAATTGGGACCTGTAGCTTCTAGTAAAAGTGCAACTGTTATTGGCGTTTCCAAAGCAAGTAGCATGTTTGGTGGGGGTGGTAATGGCGGTGGAACTAGTAGGACTGGTAATAGTACGCCGACGCTTGTAACAGTACCAGTTACGTTTTTGCAAACACTATATCCAGTAGATTTCAACATTTCAACGCTTAGTATAACATCCACAAACCAAGCAAACACAGTGCAAGCTGGAAATGAAGCATTAAAAATTGTTCAGGATAAACATGACAACAAGACAGTAGATCTTTATAAGGCTACTAATTCGGCTAGTATGCTTGCCTCAATTAATCAAGTATTAGGAATTTTCACAACATTTCTTAGTGCTGTTGCAGCTATTTCCCTTTTAGTTGGAGGTATTGGAGTTATGAATATAATGTTAGTTTCTGTAACTGAGCGGACAAGAGAAATTGGTATTAGAAAAGCAATTGGGGCTACGACTAATGCCATATTATTTCAATTTTTAACTGAATCTGTTATCTTGTCACTTATAGGAGGCTTGATAGGTATGGCGCTTGGGTTAGTCTCAGCACAAATAATAGGTTCTTTTGCAAGTATTACTCCAACTGTTTCAATACTTGTTGTTTTAGAAGTAATATTGTTTTCGTCAGCAGTAGGCATATTCTTTGGAATTTACCCTGCAAGGAAAGCTGCAAGATTAAATCCTATCGATGCACTTCGTTATGAATAGAACTTAGGGGGAATTTTTATGTCCATAAAATTTAGACTCATAGTCACATATATGGCAATGATTATAGTTCCAATTATTTTGTCTTTAATTGTACTGCCTTTTGTTGCAAGTTACTATATAAAAAGTATTGATAAGGCATATGACATAAAATACAATGGGAATCCTTTTGAAAATACGATATTTAAAGGTAATCCACTGAAGGACTTAATTGATAAGAATTCACTAATACTTATGGACATAGAAAAGGATATTGAAGTAAATCCTAATATACTTGAAGATACTAATTATTTATCAAACCTTGATAGCAAATTGAAATTAACACATAGTGGAATGGTGGTTAGAAAAAATGGGATCATAACCTATTCCACTAATTTTATTAATAAAGCTGCTATTAAAAAGAGTCTCCCCAAATTCGGGTATAATTATGAGAGTGAAATGAACCATAACCTTATGCTAAATGGGTTTATGCTTTTTAAGCAGCACGACTTTTATTTTAAGGATAAAAGCTCAGGAAGTGTTTTTTTAATGACAGATGCGGGGGAAATGCTTACAATTTCTAAAAGCTTTTTATTAGTATATATCATTATTATTATTCTAATAATGATCTTAATTAATGGTATGCTTACATATTGGGTTTCTAAAAAAATTGTAAAGCCCTTAATTGCATTAAAAAATGCTTTAACAAAAATAAAAGAGGGTTATCTTGATTTTGAAGTACAGTCTAATACAAATGATGAAATTGGAGAGTTATGCAAAGAATTTGAAGAAATGAGGTGTAGACTTAAGAAATCAGTTGAAGTACAACTTGAATATGAAAAAAACAGAAAAGAACTTATTTCAAATATTTCACATGACTTAAAGACTCCAGTAACTGCAATTAAAGGTTACGTTGAGGGAATTAAAGATGGCGTAGCAGATACACCTGATAAAATGGATAAATATATAAATACTATCTATAAAAAGGCAAGCGATATTGACAAGTTGATAGATGAATTGCTTTTGTTTTCAAAACTTGATTTGAATAAGCTTCCTTTTAGTTTTGAAAGGGTTGACATAAAAAGTTACTTAAGTGATAGCATGGAAGAGCTCAAGTTTGATTTAGAAAAGAGCAATGTTGAAATACACTTAATTGATGAAATTGAAGATAAAACATCAATCCTTGCTGATCGTGAAAAACTAAGAAGAGTAATAATAAATATCGTTGAGAATTCTGTAAAATATATGAATAAAGAAAGTGGTGAAATACAAATAACATTAAAAGACTTAGGAGATTTTGTTCAATTTGAAATTAAAGATAATGGTAGAGGAATATCAAAAGATGCTATTCCATTTATATTTGATAGATTCTATAGAGCAGATCCATCTAGAAATTCACAAACTGGGGGAAGTGGCCTTGGACTTGCAATCGCCAAGAGGATAATTATAGGACATGGTGGTAAAATATGGTCAGAGAGTACAATTGGACTAGGAACTAGTATATTTTTTATAGTTAAAAAATGTAGCAAAGAAATGGGGATGTTGAAATGAAGAAGGTGTTGATAATAGAAGATGAACTCAGCATTGCAGAGCTTGAAAGGGACTATCTCGAGATAAATGATTTTTCAGTTGATATAGAGATTGACGGAGAAACAGGACTTAAAGCAGCACTTAATAAGAGCTATAACCTCATTATACTCGATGTTATGCTTCCTAAAGTGGATGGCTTTGAAATTTGCAAGCAAATAAGAAATGTCAAGGATGTTCCTATACTTATGGTTTCTGCTAAAAAAGAAGACATAGATAAAATTAGAGGACTGGGGCTAGGGGCTGATGACTATATAACAAAACCATTCAGTCCAGGAGAACTTGTTGCAAGGGTAAAAGCTCATATATCTAGATATGAAAGGTTAGTTGGAGAAAATAAAAACCAAAATGAAATAATTGAAATAAGAGGACTCAGTATTTACCGTACCTCTAGGCGTGTATATGTTAATGGCAATGAAGCAATATTGACCGCAAAAGAATTTGATATTTTAGTAATTTTAGCAATAAACCCAAACAAAGTTTTTTCAAAGGATAATATCTTTGATAAAGTATGGGGAATGGACTCATTTGGTGATGTGGGAACTGTTACCGTACACATTAGAAAACTGAGAGAAAAAATCGAAGTAGACCCATCAAACCCTAAATATATTGAAACAATATGGGGTGTTGGCTATAGATTCCAGCAATAGTGGGTAATCATAATGAAATAATTTATTAATATATTATTTTTGGGAAAAAATCATATTAAAACAAAGTATATTATATGATATTATACATATTATGATATAATGTTAATAGATGATTTCAAATAATATATTAATTGATATAAGGAGAGATATTATGATATTTGACCCCAAAAAAAATTATGGTATTGAAAAAATTAATACATTCAAAAAACTAATGGTTAGTACTATTAAGGCTAAAGAAGATGAATTTCAATTTGAGGGAAACCAGTATACAGTATGTTCTGATGGTATATGTGTACAAACTTTAATTAATGATTGTGTTTTGTATCGTATTTTTATTGACGAAGATAAAAATAATAATTTAGTAAATCAATAAATACAAAGCTGTCAAATGAATTAATTTATATAAGGAGAGCTACATTGCAATGCATTTTAGAAATACTAATATAAAAACAAAATTGACATATTTACATAAAGTACATTGAAAATGTACATTTAGATTATGATAAAACTTTATTAATAAGTCTATATTTATATCACTATAGAGACTTAGAGATATGTTAACGTCAGTTAAACTTCATATATCGAGGATAAAAGATTGTACCTAATAGTACAGTCTTTTTACATATATATACATATTGCTGTTTTTACGACAATACCCATATGGGGGTAGAATTAATCAATGGGGAGTGGAAATATAATGGAAACTGTTTTTGATAACAAAATAATACAACCTTATTTTTGTTCGTGCGATGGCGTTGTAACATTTGTTAATAAAAAATTTATTGAATTTATAGGATTTACAGTGAATGAATTGTTGGGTACATCTCTGAAAGAGATAGGAGATATTTTGAAAATTAATTCACAAATACTTTTGGATAATATAACAGGGACCAATTGCAATAACAAATTGAACTAATTTCTATTTATGACCTAAATCGTTGAATACCTTTGTATCACTGTCAACCTTAAGTGTGGATAAATCAGCAAATTTAGAACCATTATCCCCAGTTATTGTTTTGAATATTTGGCTAAACTGCTCACCATATAAGTTACTGATGTTTGTAAGCTCATCCATAACTACACTAGCTGTTTTACCTGCAATTGAACGTACAATGTAAACCAAGATCAATATAGTTATACAATGTTTTAGTACAGACTATTTCGGAACATTTAAATAGTCCAATTTCATTTTACAACAAGTCATATTATTTCATTCCGATTTTTTTATTAGCTTGCAGAAAATCGAAAGTCCATCAAGTATTTTTGCTTTTTCGTCAGGCAAAGCATTTTGTATAGCATTAACAATTGGTGAATAGATTTGATAAATTATATTCTTAATATAATCATTTGTTTGTTCTGATATATAAATTCGTGTGAATCGTCCATCATCGGTATCTTGTCTACGAATTACAGCTCCTCTGGTTTCTAACCTATCGATAATTCCTGAGACTGTACTATGGGACAGGCTGTTTGCGCTATAGGAAGCCCAGAAGGATATGCTAATACTTTAAGTACTGGAATTATAAGTGGAATTAATAGAGAAAGTGATAGAGGTGAGGATATTCAAACTACGGCAAGTATTACTTATGGGTCAAGTGGTGGGGCATTATTTGACATGCAAGGTAATGTAGTAGGAATAACTTATTCAGGATTTGATTCAGGATTTGTAATACCTGTTAATGAGGTTAAACCATTTTTAGCTACTAGTAATGAAAAGACACTTGCGCAAATTAATAGTGAAACAAGTAGCACGTCTGAATTTCTTTCATTATTGACTGATGTACCAAGGCCAGTAGGGATAGATTATGATACTTATGTAACAAATAGCGATGAAGATTATGTTGAATATTTTTATGAAATGACTGATTCAGAATTTACAGCATATAATAGATTATTAAAATCTTATGGTTGGAAAGAGTTTAAAACAGTTTCTGATGATGAGAATAATCCTAGTTCATATTATTCAAAAGGAGATAATACCATTGGTATAGGATGGATTGGAAAGGATAGAACAATCCTTGGAGCTATTCATTAAGGAATAGACAACTAACCTAATAAAGAATTAATCTAATATGGAATTAATCTAATATGGAATTAATCTAATAAAGAAGGAAACCATGTAAATAATGGTTTCCTTCTTTATTTATATTCTTAAATTTTACATTTGCTAATAAAAACTGCAAGCTCAGTCCTACTAGTAAGCTCAAGTTTCTCAAGTATTCTTGTAACATAATTTTTTACAGTTCCTATAGTTAAAAAGAGAATTACACAAATATCTTTGTTACTCCTGCCTTTTGCAACAAGTTTTGCAACATCTAGTTCTCTAGGTGTAAGTACATCTAATTTATGTTCTTGATTATAAATTTTATGATTTTGAGTCTCACTAGTTAATGAATTAAAAGCTGTAACTATTTTTAGGGCTACACCTGGATCAAGTAGCATAGTACCGTCACATGCTGTTTTTATTGCTTTTATTATATAGTCTGACCCTGCATCCTTTAAAATGTAGCTATTAGCGCCATTCTTAATTGCTTTGAATATGTATTCATCTTCACTAAAGGTTGTAAGAATTATTATCTTTATATCTGCATATTTTTCTTTAATGATTTTAGTAGCTTCCACACCATCCATTATTGGCATTCTAACATCCATAAGAATCACATCTGGAAGCACATCCTTTAGTAGAATAAGCAGTTCTCTCCCATTTTCCACCTCTCCGAGTATGTTAATGCCCTCGTCCAAGCTTAAAATCATCTTTATACCTTCTCTTACTATTTTCTGATCATCAGCTAATATAACATTTATCATATTTTTATATTTCCCCCATTTCAATTAAGAAATTATAATGTTTTATATAATTTCTTTCCTTTAGCACGCTAAAGAAATGTATATTACATAAAATTAGTTTAGAATTTCTTAGCAGGAAAATTGCAGTTGTAGTAATATACATTCTCTTTTATATTGGAATACATATATCTATGCTAAAGCCTAAGTTATTAATACTTGAATATTTTACGAATCCATTAAGTAATTTTACTCTATTTTCAATCCCATTTAATCCGTTTGACTTTACAATTTCATTACAGGATATTCCATTATTTTTTATAATAAGATTTATATCTTTATTTCTATTAATAATTTCTATGTTGATTTCTGATGCTTTCCCATGTCTTATGGCATTAGTTATAGCTTCCTGAATAGTTTTGTAAATGGAACTTTTTATAATGGGACTTAAGGTATCTAAATTTTTATCTGTTATAAAATTAATATTTATATTAGAAATTAGGTGGAAATTATTAATGAGTTTTCCAATAGAACCATAGAAATCTTCTATTTCACGTTCTTCTTTAAGCAAATCAACAATTTCTCTAAGGCTACTAACACACGATTTTGCAATATCTTCAGACTTAATTATTATCTCTTTTACTTTTTCGGGTTTTGTTTCACATATCTTTTTTGCAAATTCTAGATGCATAGTTAGAGCCATTAGGTAATGGCCTAATGAATCATGAAGTTCTTGGGATACCCGAGCTCTTTCTTTAGTAGTTGTTAATGCTTCTACTTCCTGTGTATATTGATTAAGTCTTATATTTGCAAGTTGTAGTTTTTTATTTAATTTAGTTACTTCTTCTTTTTCTATTTGCAGGGTTTTTACAAAATACGCTATGCTAATTACAGCAACATAAAATAACACGGCACGGCTTAATATTGTTAGCCTGTCCCAGTTGTTAGGTATTCCTACTTGCAAAATTAATATTACAAAAAATGAAAATGAATGTACGAAGAATAGAGATTTTTGCCTCATTCCTTTTAACTCTAAAATCTCTATTAATGGTAATAATATATAAACAACAGTTCCAGCTCCAGATGCATTTATAAAATATTGTAATACAGTTGCACCACAAATAGTGAAAAGTAATGAAATATACATGTACAGAGAACCTATAGTTAACTTGGTAGTTCTTATATAATCGTTTACCAGAAGTATAACTATAAGGACTAATAATGGTACCATTGCAGAGGCCTTATTATGATCAAAACGATATATTCCAATAAACATTGACAATGATAAAACATATCTTAAAATTAGTAGGTACTTTTTAAATTTAGGCATTTTGATAACCTCATTTCATATTAAACATATATTCATATAAAACGTCTATTTATATTATAACATCTCTAATATATTAATGGATATATTACTAAAGTAACTATAATTATTGACGATAATATATTAAAATACTATTAGTATTAAACAATTTTGGAATAATAATGTTATTTATACATTATATTATCAGTTTTAAGGGGGAATCAAGAGTGAAAATTACAGAACTTTGTGTTAAAAAACCTCTTGCCGTTGCAATGGTAGTATTGCTCACGGTAGGCCTGGGAATATTAGGTTATTCAAGTCTCGGTGCAGACTTAATGCCGTCATATGATATGCCTATAATAACAGTATCAACTACATACGCAGGTGCTGGTACAGCAGAAATAGAAACTGATGTGGTTAAACCAGTAGAAGATGCAGTTTCAAGTATAAGTGGTATTGATAGTATGAGTTCAGGATCTTCTGAAGGATATGGTTATACAACTATTAGTTTTAAAGCGGGAGTTGATATGAATACCGCATATTTAGATGTTCAACAAGCCCTGGGCGATATATCAAGTAAAATTCCAGCAGATGCAGATAAACCTGTAATAAAGAAATTAGATACAGGTGCTTCACCTATTATAGTACTTTCTGTTTCAGGCACGCTTCCCTACAGTAAATTGTATGACAGTGCAGATAAAATTCAAAAATCACTGGAGAAAGTTGATGGCGTTGGTAATGTAACTCTCGATGGTGCTATTGAAAAGCAATTAGTTGTTAAAGTAAATAAAACACTTTTAGATCAGTATGGTATAGCTATTAATACCATTACAGGTAAACTTAAAAGTGATAACTTAAATTTACCAGCAGGTCAATTTAAGCAAGGAGACTCTAATCAAACAATTAAAGTCATTGGTCAATTTGATAATATAAAAGATATACAAAATCTACAAATTCCAATGACAAACGGTGGAACTATAAAACTTAGCGAAATTGCAGATGTTAAACTGGAGTATCCAGATGCAACTGAATACGTAAGGTTAAATGGAAAAAGTTCTATTGGTGTATCTATTCAAAAACAAAGTGATGCAAATGTAGTTACAACTGCTAAAGCTGTACAAAAACAGCTAGATGTTTTGAACAAAACTCTTCCAACTGGAATAAAAGTAGTGATAACATCCAATACATCGACATTTATAAATTCTTCACTTAAAGAAGTCAAATTTGGTCTTCTTGAAGGTGTTATTACAACAATTTTAGTTATGTTTCTTTTCCTTAGAAGCCTGAAGGCATCTTTGATAATACTTGTTGCCATACCAACATCTCTTATTGCAACATTTTTTATGATGTATGTTTTTGGATTTACACTTAATATGATGTCACTACTTGCCTTATCCTTATCCATAGGTATTCTTGTAGATGACTCCATAGTAGTTCTTGAAAATATTCAAAGGCATCTGGCCATGGGTAAACCGCTTATATGTTCAGTTTTAGAGGGACGACAAGAAATAGCGATGGCTGCCATATCTATAACTCTATGCGACATAGTTGTATTTGGCCCTATAGCTTTTATGTCAGGTATGATTGGATCGATGTTTAGACAGTTTGGACTTACAGTAGTTTTCGCTGCACTATTTTCCTTAATTGTTTCATTTACACTAACTCCAATGCTTGCATCAAAATTATTAGTGGCAAAAGGTAATGATGAGGCCGTTAAGAATAAGAAAATTAAGAAAAAAGGGTTAGTTATAAGACTTTTTGAAAGATTTAATGGTCTTTATAGAAAGGTTCTTTTATATGCTCTAGATCATAGATGGCGTATGGTAGCTTTGGTGGTTTTATTAATGATAAGTAGCGTGGCATTAATTCCACTTAAAGTCATTAGTACTGAATTAACGCCTAAAACAGATGAGAGTAGTTTTACAGTTAGTATGTCAATATCACCAAGTAGTGACGTTAATCTTACAAATATAAAGGTTAAAGAGGTGGAAGCTCATTTAAAGAGCATGAAAGAAGTTAAGGATTATTTTACTATTGTTGGTAATGGCGATAAGGAATCCTCTGCGAAAATCAGTGTTAGCTTGGTACCTAAAAAACAAAGAGAGAAAAGTCAAGATGAGCTTCAAACTGAGATGCGTGAGTGGACTAAAACTCTTACTGGTGTCGATATATCTATAGGTTCAGCAAATGATTCGGGTAATGGTAGCAAGTCTATTGCAATAAACATAAGTGGACCTAATTTAGATGTTTTAAAACAGTTAGGTAGTCAAGTCCAGAACTTAGTAAAAGAAGTTCCCGGAACTACAGATGTTAGTAGCAGTACACAAGCAAATGAGAGTCAAATCGCTATTAAAATTGATAAAATTGCGACGGCACAATATGGAATAAATCCAACTGACATATCAAGTGCGCTTAAAGCAGCTACGAAGCAAGGTGTATCTGGTGGAGAATTTAGGGAAAATGATGAGGCGTATGACGTCACCGTAAAACTTGATAAGAATCAAGTTCTCACAAAATCGGATATAGAAACAGTAAAAGTAGCTAATTCAAGTGGTGAGCAATTTGCAATTAGTCAGCTAGGAAAAGTTTATATGTCAGACAGTCCACAAGAAATATTAAGAAAAAATCGTGACGAAATGGTTAGCGTATATGCTAACAACGAGGGGAGAACTCTTGGTAGCGTTAATACTGATGTTCAAGCAGCAATAAGTAAGATTACAGTTCCAGATGGTTACGTGCTAACCTATGGAGGTGATACAAAGACTATGACCGATTCTTTTAAATCACTTATTATGGCAATTGCTGCAGCCATTGTACTTGTATACATGATTTTAGTTGTTTTATATGAATCCCTCTTAACGCCAGCTTTAAGAATGTTATCACTACCTTGTGCATTAATTGGGGCATTTTTCGCACTGGCTATTACAGGAAATAGTTTAAATATTATTTCAATGATTGGGTTAATAATGCTTGATGGTTTGGCTGCTAAAAATGGAACACTGTTAATAGATTATACTCTTACTCTTATGAAAACAGGTATGCCTCTTCGCGAAGCATTAGTAGAGGCTGGAGTTACAAGATTAAGACCAATAGTCATGACAACTGCAACTATGGTAGTTGGAATGTTACCCTCTGCCCTTGCTACTGCTGAAGGTAGTGAATATAGAGTAGGATTGGCCATTGCAATAATTGGAGGAATGCTTACATCCACAATCTTGTCGCCAATAATAATTCCAGTGGTATACTCACTAATTGACGATATGACAAAGTTCTTTAATAAAAAGAAAAAAAGATCTAGTAAAATAGATACGGAGGTTACATTATGATAAAGCTTAAAGGAATTAAAGGGATTTTATTAATAAGTCTTACCTTGAGTATAACTTTAATAGGAGTAGGTTGTGCCAAGAAAACTACAGTAGTTGCCGCAAATGACATTTCAAAAAATGTTAAGGCAACTCCAGTTAGTATATCTTCAATTACGACAACTACAAAATATGGAAGCAAATTAGTACCTTCTAGTCAAACTGTCGTGACAACTAAAATTGCAGGTAAAGTTGATAATGTAAATTTTGATGTTGGCCAAGTAGTAAAAAAAGGTGATATTTTATTCACTTTGGATAAAGCGGAACTTACGGCGCAATACAATGAAGCAAAAACAGCTGTAGATACAGCTAATGCAACTCTTGCTAAAACCAGTGATTCAGGTTACCAGCAGCAATTGATATCTGCAAATTCAACACTAGATACCGCAAAAACCACATATGATGATACGAAGAATAATTATAATACAATTAAGCAGCAATACAATATAGGGGATTCTGCGAAGAGCGATCTTGATTCTGCAAAATCAAAGATGGTTAGTGCAGAACTTCAGGTTAGTTCCGCGAGTAATTCTTTATCACTTTTAAAATCAAAAATAGGACCACAAGATAATGCTACAGCTGCAAGTCAAGTTAAACAGGCTGAGGCGTCACTTGATCTTGCACAAATACAAATTAGTAGTGCTACTATTATTTCACCTATAAATGGAGTTATATCTGAGCGAAATGTTGAAGTAGGCGAGGTGGTATCTAGTGCAGTTAGTGCATTTACCATAATTGATGCAAGTAGCCTCCGGGCTGAAGTATCTATGACAGATAAAGATGTTATAAAGGTAAAGGTGAATCAGAAAATACCTGTGCAAATATCATCTATGAATAATAAAAGTGTACAAGGCATTGTAGAGACTATAAGTCCTGCGGCAGATGATAAAACACAATTGTATACAGTGAAAATTAAAATAGGTAATAATGACAATACATTAAAACCAGGAATGATAGTAAGAACTGATTTCCCAGATGTTGTAAAAACAGATATACTTACTGTGCCGAATGGCGCAATATTTACAGAAAATAGTGTGCAATATGTATATATAGTTGATGGTGGTAGATTAAAAAAGAAACAAGTAGTTGTGGGAATATCAAATGATACGCTAACTGAGATTGTAAGTGGTATAAAACTTGGTGACTTAGTAATGACTGAAGGGCAGAGTTTCTTAAATGAAGGACAAAAAGTGAAAATAGTTAAATAGAATAAATAAAAAGGATGGTGTAAAAATGAAAATTAAAAAACCGTTATTAGGTATTGTTTTGAGCTTATCAATGTTAATAAATGTTATGGTTCCTGCTCTCACTTTTGCAACTACGTTAGATTACAAAACTTCTGTTACAAAAATGAAACAGCTTGGAATTATAGACAGTACAGTTACAAATGTTAATAAGAAAATGACAAAAGGTGAATTAATAAAATCCATGGCTATAGCTGATGGGCTAGGTGATAGCGCTGCTAGTCTTCGTGGGAAAACTATATTTCCAGATGTAGTTAAAAATAGTGTTCTTAGTGGTTATGTTAATGCTATTGTGGGAGAGGGACTTCTATATGGCACAAATGATGGTTATTTCCATCCATCAACTAACGCAACTTTTCAAGATCTTTGTGTTAATATGGTACTACTTTTAGGTTATTCGAAAGCTGATTTAACTGGAAGTTTCCCTATTAATTATATAAAAAAAGCATCTAATTTAGGGTTAACTGATAAGATTAATTTGAAAAGCACTGATTCTGTATCTATGAGTCAAGCAGCTGTAATGTTTGATAGGCTTCTTGATACGCAAGTAAAGAGTACTAGTACTACTAAAGAGAATCTTTCAGATGAGAGTAATTTATACACAGATTGTATTATAGAAGATAATTCAAAGTCTTATGATAATCTAGCTAATAATGAAATACTAACAGATAAAGGTACTATGACTATTTCGTCTGCTAATAAGGCAAAACTCCAGGTTGGGCCAACATATAGGGTTAAAATAGAAGATGGAGAAATTACGAAGGTTTATGGTAAGCTTAGAACAACAGTAAGTATTACTGTAAACACTATAGTGGGTAATGTTGTTAATTATGAGGCAAATAACGTTGCAAAGGATATGACATTACCATCTAGTGTTACTTATTATTATCATGGTGTAAAAGAAAAATATGAAAATGTAAGTGGTCTTTTAAAAAAGAATTCAACTATAACATTAGACAATAATAGTAATGTGGATGACAGTTATGCTGTAATAAATGATCCAATATATAGCGACCCAGAACTTGCATCAAAGATTGATGCAAATTCTAACAAACTTGGAAGTATAGTATTTGGTGCTAATACAAAGATTATAAAAAATGGTCAGGCTATTACAAAAGGAGATATTAAGGATACAGACGTAGTATACAGTATTTCAGATTTAAATGGTAATAATAAATATATACTTGCTGTAGAGAATTATGTAGAGGGGTATATTACAGATATCCCTGCAGATTCTAATAGTTTATATGATATTCAAATAGATAAGGCAAATTATAAGTATAGTGATGATATGGATATTACGAAACTTGAATCTTTTAAAGAAGGAGATTTAGTATCCCTAATATTAGATAAGGATGATAAGGTAGTAGATATAAAAGGTATAGAAAATAGGAGAGGGACACTATCTGAATATATAATACTTGGAAACTCGACAACAAATGAGAATTTAGCAGATAATGAAGTTCTTACGGATAAAGGAACTATGACATGTCTTAGTGGGGTAACACCTCCCGAGGTAGGTTCAAAGTACAAGTTATATGTTGATGGTACTACAATTACAAAGGTTGATGAAAAAGAAAATACTACAGAAAATTATGCTGTTACTGAGAAAATAGGAACAGACATGAAATGGGAAAATGATAAGGACGTAACTAGTAGCATGAAATTACCACAAGCCACTGTGTATTATCATAATGGAGAAATTGTTAATTATAATGTTGCAGTTAATGATATCGACCTTTATTCTTCAATAATGTTATCTAAAAATAGCACCAGTAGTGGGTATGAATATGCTGTTATTATTGATCCAGTGTTTAGTATACCAAAGGTTTATAGATCTGGTGATACAGCATTCTTAAAGAAAATGGATGATAGTGAATATTCATTTGTTTATAGTAATGAGATGTACACTGAAAATACAACTAGTATATCTTACAATGATGTAGTGTATTTTGTATCAGATTTTTGGAATAAACACAGGTATATTTATTCTAGCGATGAAACTGTATTTGGAGATATTACAGCTTTTGGACCAAATAAAATCAATGCAAGCAGTATAACAATAAATGATAAAGCCTATGGATTTAACAAGTATTTTGACAAAACAAAACTTGAAAAATATTATACCGGTGGATTCATTAAAGTAATTATAGGGCAAGATGGTAACATAGTTGATATTTATTAAAATCTTAATAAGACTGAAGTGAATAAGGAGGAAGATTACTCGAAAGGGTGATCTTCTTTTATTTGTACTGTTATACTTCGCCCAACCACAATCAATAGTAATGACCTTCTTTTTCAGAATGGCGGCTATGCAGATCTTTATAATGGTCAATTTAATGGGGCAAACTTAGATAGTGAAATAGTATAAATAAAATTGCTAATAAAAAAGTAATTAAGATTGTATTTAATGCCATACACAACTTAATCCATGCTTAATTTGTAAATAATCTGAAAAATCATAGGTGAAAAAATATAAAAAAATCATAAAAAACAATTGATATTTTAAAAGCACCTAATAATTATTTTGAACACGTTTTTATGGTGTATCAACGGATTAAGGGTGATATAATGAAAGCACAAGATATATTTAATAACATACTTTTAACTACCAATGCTTTAGTCGGAGATTATTCATTTAAATGTAATAATAGAAAAAATTATGAATGACAGGAGGTTATCTATATGAAAATATTAATTGCAGATGACGAAAAAGATATACGAAAGTTAATTAAAGTATATTTATTAACTAATGATTATGAAATATTAGAATCGGAAAACGGAATTGAGGTTTTAGATAAAATTGATGATTCTATTGATTTAGTTATTTTAGATGTGATGATGCCTAAAATGGATGGAATACAGACTTGTATTAAAATAAGAGAACGCTATATTGGCTTTGCTTTTTAAAAATAGAGGACGAGTATTTAGTTTAGAACGAATTTATGAATTGGCTTGGGAAGAAAACCGTATTTTAAACGCAGAGAGTACAGTATCTGTTCATATCCGTAATTTAAGGGAAAAAATTGAAGATGATATGAGCAATCCTCACTATATAAAAACAGTATGGGGAGTTGGTTATCGTGTGGATTAAAAGTAGTGGCTATAGATGGTGTGGAGCTGTTTAACAGTAGGTTCAGATCCACATATTATTTTAGGGCAAGAAATGCTTGAACCTAAAAAAGATGGTTCAAAGAAGGATGAAGGTGAAATTACAGCCGGTAAGAGGCTAAACGTTGTGGATCATCTCCCATAACTTTTGAACCATTTTTAAAGTTATAAAACATTACATTATAAATGCTAAAATGTTATTTTTGAATTATCTTTGCAAATACAGCAAGCATTCCAGCTGTAATAAGAGGACCCACAGGAACTCCTCCCAAAAATGATGCAGCAGCAACTGCTCCTATTATCATGGCAGGAATAATATCATTATGTCCCTGAACAGTAAGGTAGTTCAAGCCTTGTCCGCTTAAATATGTTGTTAAAAACGAAAGAATTAAAGCCGTTATCCCTATCCAGGATGTGAATACGCTTTTAATATTTTCATATGAAATACGGCCGTTTGCAATAGGTATCATAATAGCTGCAATAAGAAGTATAAGTCCACATGCCATTCCACTTTTTTCAATAGAGGGATACACATATCTGTCTATATTTAAAAGTTTTAGCATAAGTAAAATGCATGTAGCAATGGCAACTGAATTAGCTTTTCCCAATATAGCAATAGCTAGAATAAGCAATAAAATAATAGTAGGATTCAAATAAATCATCTCCTAGAATATTCTTTATATATAAAATAAAATTATTCAATTATATTATACTATTCAAACTAGAATATTTTGATCCTAATATTTTATAAAAAGTGATAAGGATTAAAATAGCAAAGGGCTACAACTTTAAATGCAAGGCCTTTGCTATTATAAGAATTAAGTAAGTGAGGTTAAGCTTCGAGCCATGCTTTTAGCAGCATCTCTAATAGCTGTTAACTTGTATTCTCTGTTTCTTTGGGTAACCCCTATAAAATCATATTTTATACCCTTAACGTGGTCAACAAATCTTTCAAAGGTTGCAAGGGTGGAAATGCAACCATTACCAGTTCCTCCAGGAGCGGCAACACAGATAAATGGTTTACCAAATAAGTTGTTTTTCTCTCCATTTGTTGCTTCGCATCGTCGTAGTCTATCGATAAATACCTTAAGTGATTCACTCATATCATGCCAATAAACAGGTGTAATAATTATGTAAGCATCTGCACAAGCAATTGTTGCGTGTAGTTTTTGAAAATCATCTTCCACCTGACACGTGTGTTTATTAAGACACGTGCCCCAGCCGCTCGTGCAAGCATGACAGGATGAAATATTGAGTGAGTTAAGATTTATTGTTAAGGCATTAACTGATCCCAATTCTACCCCTATTTTCGCTTCGCTGCCGCATGCAGCTGTTAGACCATTATTATTAGGACTAGAAGTAAGTATTACTATATTCATTTAAACCCCTCCGTATTAGATAGGATATTGTTATCACTATCTTGTTTTATTTTAGTTTCTATTTTATTTTAGTACATTAAATGATTAGTTGCAAATTGAAAATAGGTGTATACAATTTTGAATGAATATTTTAGAAGTGGACCTTTTGTTTTAGAGTTTGTTGATTATTTGATATAAATAATATATAATTTTAATGGAGTGTAGTTGTTCTTTGACTATTTTAGTTATTAAGTTTGAAAGGGGAGTATTATGAATTTAGAACAATCTAAAAAAGATAAAACAATTTTAAAAGAAAAAAAAACCAATATGTTATTAGCTTCCTTTATGCTTTTTGTTTTTCCAATAATTCTTGTAGTTTTTGGAGTGATTTTAGGACAATATATAGGAAAATTTATTGGTGCACCTACTCAAATCTCCAGAATTTTTGGCGGAATAGTTGCTTTTGTATTAGCAATTGTATTAATTAAATTGTTTGATAAGGCTGCAGTAATAGATGCTAAAGAAGAAAAATTACATTGGGAAGATTTATAAATATATAAATAATGAGATATATAAATGATGAAATATACAAGTAACAAAAAATATATTATTTTAAATTAATTTGAGGAAGTGTTAATAATGCTTGGGAAAAGACTACGCTTAGGAGACACTATTGGGCTTATTGCTCCTGCTAGCCCAGAAGATATTGAAGCAATACAAAAGGGGATTTTGTTTCTAAAAAATCAAGGCTTTAATATAATAGAAGGAACTCACTTATATGATAAATGGGGGTACCTTGCAGGTAAGGATAAAGATAGAGCATCCGATGTTATGGAAATGTTTAAAAATGATGATGTAGATATGATACTTTGTATAAGAGGGGGATATGGCTCAAGCAGATTACTCCCTTACTTAGATTTTGATGTAATAAAAAAACATCCAAAGATATTTGCAGGTTTTAGTGATATAACAGTTTTTCTAAATTCTTTTTATGAGAAATGTGGTCTAACTACTTTTCATAGCCCAATGGGTACTTCAAATTTAGAGGATATTGAAACATTTAAAAGTTTTATGTTCACACTTATGGAAGGTTATAAACCTTATATTATTAAAAATCCATCTGAATTCTCAACTCAGTGTATTGCCTCGGGTATTGCATGCGGTAATCTTATAGGTGGTAATCTTGGATTATTATGCAATTCACTTGGAACACCATATGAAATTAGTACGAAAGATAAAATACTATTTATAGAAGAGGTTAGTGAAGCACCTTATCGAGTTGATAGAATACTAACACAATTGTTATTAGCTAAAAAACTTCAACAATGCAAGGGAATTATTATAGGACAATTTATAGGTTGCGATTTACCTCATTATGAAAGAAGCCTTACTTTAGAAGAAGTTGTGCGAGATAGATTGTATAATTTAAACATTCCTATGTTTTCTGGGTTTTGCTCAGGGCACGATTATCCCAAACTCACACTTCCAATTGGAGCAAGGGTAAAAATGGATGCTGAAACTGGAGTTATTCATGTAATAGAGGCCGTAGTAGAATAATCTGGAGTCGTTGATACTGCAGCGACCCAGGAGATGATTTAATTAAAAGAACAAATTTATAGGGAGGGCATAGAAAAGTGGAAAATAATTATGTGTTAACGCCATTAGAGGTTGCCCAGATGCTCAAAATTTCAAAAAATACTGTTTATGAATTAGTAAAAAGAGGAGAAATTAATTCTTATAGGGTTGGCAACAAAGTAAGAATAGAAATGAAGGATATAGAAGACTATAAGAATAAATCTAAGAAACCTCAAAACAATAAAGTGAATAATTCTGAATCAGTTAATTCCTATAACCCACTCGAGGGCTCATATCAATTAGGAGAAGATAAAAAAAATTCTGGATTCGTAATTTGTGGTCAGGATATTATACTTGATATATTATCAAGATATTTACAACATCGCCCTAATGGTGTTCAGGCACTTAGATCCTATACTGGAAGTTATGATGGATTGTATGATCTTTATCATGGGAATGTACAGATTGCTACAGCTCACTTATGGGATGGGGAAACAGGTCAGTATAATATCCCTTATGTAAAGAGAATGCTTCCTGGGATACCAACGATATTAGTGCATCTTGCTAATAGAATGCAAGGATTTTATGTTCAAAAGGGTAATCCTAAAGGGATAAAGGGATGGGAAGACTTGAAATATCCTGGAATTAGTATAATAAATAGAGAAATAGGCAGTGGAACAAGAATATTGCTAGATGAGCATCTAAAAAAGCTTGGGATAAGTGGTAATAGTATAACTGGATATGACAGAGTATGTTTTTCGCATCTAGCTGTTGCAAGCGCTGTTGCCAGAGGCGGAATTGATGTAGCTATTGGAAATGAAAAGGCAAGCCAACAGGTAGCAGAAATTGATTTTATACCACTACAAACAGAAAGCTATGAGCTTGTTATTAAAAAAGAGGATATAGATAAACCACATTTTCAGGTTGTACTTGAAATTCTTCGCTCAAGGGAGTTCAAACTTGAATTAGAGGGCATTGGTGGGTATGATTTAAAAGATTTAGGAAAAATAACAGCAGAAACATAATGAAATAAAAAAGTGGTTTAGTTTTGGGCTAAATGACTTTTTTTATTATGTTGAATTAAAAAAAGTGTTGAATGTTTTGTTATATTAATATATACTAAAAAATAACAAAACATAACAATATGTTAATCTTTTAATTTGTTATGTTATGTTTTGTACAAAAATGTATGAAATACATTTATAGGGGGAAGAAAAAATGAAAAAGGGAATACGTTCTTTATTAGTTATGTTTTTAATAGCATCTACATTGGCAATGGCAGGGTGTACCCAGAAGGCTAAAACTTCAGAAACACCAACCACTCCAGTAGCTCAAAAGCAAGTTACATTGACAATTTCTGCTGCAGCAAGCTTAACTGCGGCTATGGGGGAAATAAAAACACTTTATAAAAAGGAAAAGCCTAATATTACAATAAATTACAATTTTGGTGCTTCTGGAGCGCTACAGCAACAAATAGAACAAGGTGCTTCTGCTGATTTGTTTTTCTCAGCAGCTACAAAACAAATGACTGCACTGCAGAAAAAAGGATTATTAATTGACAATACCAAGGTGAATTTATTAGGAAATAGTGTAGTGCTTATAACTAAAAGTGATTCTACATTAGATATTAATGATTATAGAAATTTGGATAGCAGTAAGATTAAGAAAATTGCTTTAGGAGAACCGAAAACAGTTCCAGTAGGACAATACTCAGAGGAAATATTGACAACTTTAAAAATTCTTGATAAGGTAAAAACAAAGGCTGTTTATGGTAAAGATGTTAAGGAGGTTTTATCTTGGGTAGAATCAGGAGATGCAGATGTAGGAATTGTATATGGAACTGATGCTAAAACTTCTAAAAAAGTAAAGGTTCTAGCAACAGCTGGCAAGGAATTATATAAAACTCCAGTGGTTTATCCAGCAGCTGTAATTAAGGCTAGTAAAAACATAGATGATACTAAGGCGTTTTTAGCATATTTATCTAGTGATAAGGCAAAAGAAGTATTTGTTAAATATGGATTTAGTTTTCTTGTAAAATAAGTTAGGAGTTGGAGTGCATGTCAGAATATTCACCGTTATGGATTTCCATAAAGACCTCTATTACAGCTACGGTTATAGTGTTTTTCATTGGAATTTACGTAGCTTGGTTTATGGCTAGTTATAAAGGACGCGCAAGAGGATTATTAGATGGAATTCTGACATTGCCAATGGTACTTCCTCCAACGGTTGTAGGGTTTATATTACTTTTGATTATAGGAAAGAATTATCCTATAGGAAAGCTATTAAGTGGATTTGGAATTAATTTAATATTCACATGGTTTGCAACAGTTATAGCTGCAACCGTGGTTGCTTTTCCACTAATGTATAGGACATGCGTAGGTGCTTTTAGTCAAATTGATGTTAATGTCATTAATGCAGCCAGAACCTTAGGAGTATCTGAGTGGAAAATATTTTGGAAGGTTGCAGTTCCGCTAGCATGGCCGGGTATTGCGGCGGGTACAGTACTCGCTTTTGCAAGGGCACTTGGAGAATTTGGGGCTACAATAATGATTGCCGGGAGCATTCCTGGTGAAACACAAACAATTCCAATTGCAATATATTTTGCAGTGGTAGCAGGAGAAACTGGCAATGCGATTAAATGGGTGATATTAATATTTATAATATCTTTAACAGTAATGATTGTCAGCGATAAATGGTCCCAGAAACAAATGTTTTTAGTATCCTCTGCAAGGAGAAAATAGTTATGAGTTTAGAAGTAAATATAACGAAAAAATTACCAGGATTTGAACTTAAAGTTGATTTCAAGGTGGATAATGATATATTAGGATTTTTAGGAGCATCTGGATCAGGGAAAAGCATGACACTTAGATGCATAGCGGGAATTGTTACACCGGATAGTGGAAGAATAGTCTTGAATGGCCATGTGTTATTTGATTCTACGAGTAAAATAAACGTGCCTATAAGAAAAAGAAAGGTAGGGTTTCTTTTTCAAAATTATGCTCTTTTTCCTAATATGACAGTGGAACAAAACATTGGTTTCGGTCTTATTAAAAGTATGTCTAAGGTTGAAAAAGACCATAGGATTAAGAAGAAAATTATAGATTTGCAGCTTGCTGGAATGGAAAAAAGATATCCTTATCAATTATCGGGTGGACAACAACAGAGAGTTGCACTTGCAAGAGCTCTTGTTGTAGATCCTGAGATATTACTTCTTGATGAGCCTTTTTCAGCACTAGATGAGCATCTTCGAAATAGTATGATTGTTCGACTTATGGAGGATCTTAAGGAATTTAAGGGTACTTCAATTTTTGTTACACATAATATGGAAGAAGCATATCAATTATGTAATAACATAATAATAATAGCAGGTGGAAGTATTGATGCTATGGGGCATAAGGATGCTATATTTAATAACCCACCAACACTTTACTCTGCGAAATTAACAGGGTGTAAAAATATTTCAAAAGCTAGAAAAGCTGCACCTAATATAATAGAAGCTGTTGACTGGGGATGTAGAATTACTTTTAAATGTGAAATAGAAGGTGATATAACATATATCGGGATCAGGGCTCATTATTTAGAAATTAGTGAAGAATATGAGGCCATAAACACGTTTAACTGTTGGGTTGTTTTTACTAGTGAGGCTTTATTTAGAATAAAAGTATATCTTAAATTTAGTGAGCCTATAGGAGATGAAAAAAAATATCATATAATGTGGGATATTTCTAAGGAAGAGTGGGATTTAGTTAAACAAAACCCTCTTCCCTTAAAAATAAGAATTAATCCAGAGAAAGTTATACAGATTAAATAAATGGTCGTTTTATTTATATAATTATAGGCATTCCCAATAGGGAGTGCCTATAATTATATAATTTTGTAGTCATCTTATGTTTCTAAAATAACTCCATATCTTGCTGCCCAGCCTTTATTTTTACAGAGTTCCTACTCATGTAAAACTTCTAAAATTTTAAGATTGAAATGCATAACTGTACTAAAAAATATATAATTGTACCAAACGTTGCGTAACAATATATGAGCAATATTTCAATTTATAACATATGAATTGAGATATTGCTTTTGATATTTTGTTAAAAAATGATTTTTTTAATTATATAATCATTCATATATGGAATTTATAAAATATGATATAAACTTCAATAAAAACGTAAAAACATGTACAAAGGAATAAAATTATAAACTTATAATTAGATATACCAACAATGACACCGTTTTTCTGAGAAAATAATCAAATGAACCTACTGAATGACAATTCATTGAATAAATAAAAAAAAGACATATATACAAAATAAGACTTGCATTTTTAAAAAAATGATACTATAATATAAACAATATACAAATTGAACATGTTTAAAACAATTTAAACTGTTTTCGCACAAATTACGAAAAGTAGCTTGCACAAAGTGGAATATCTAAAACTGTTTCACATTTATACAATAAAAAAGTAATTATAAGGAGGAATAAGACAATGAGACAAATAGCGATTTATGGAAAGGGTGGTATTGGAAAATCTACCACAACTCAGAATTTAACAGCTGGTCTTGCGCAAATGGGAAAACAAATTATGGTAGTTGGATGTGATCCGAAAGCAGATTCAACAAGACTTCTATTAGGCGGTCTTGCTCAGGTAAGTGTTCTTGATACTTTAAGAGAGGAAGGCGAAGATGTAGATCTTGATTCGATATTAAAGCCTGGTTATGGAAATATAAGATGTGTTGAATCAGGTGGACCAGAACCAGGAGTTGGGTGTGCAGGACGTGGAATTATTACTTCAATTAATATGCTTGAGAGTTTAGGTGCTTACACTCCAGATTTAGATTATGTATTTTATGATGTTTTAGGTGATGTTGTATGTGGAGGATTTGCAATGCCGATGCGTGAGGGGAAAGCTCAAGAAATATATATAGTTGCAAGTGGTGAAATGATGGCACTGTATGCAGCAAATAATATTGCAAAAGGTGTACTAAAATATGCAAACAGTAGTGGGATAAGACTTGGTGGTATCATTTGTAACAGTAGAAATGTTGATAAGGAAGTAGATCTTTTAAAAGCATTTGCAGAAGAACTTGGAAGTCAATTAATTTATTTTGTACCGCGTGACAACATGGTTCAAAGAGCTGAAATACACAAACAAACTGTAATAGAATTTGATCCAGAAGCAACACAAGCCCGGGAATACAGAAATCTTGCTAAAGCAATTGATGAAAACAAAATGTTTGTAATCCCAAAACCAATGACACAAGAAAGATTAGAAGAAATATTAATGGAACATGGTTTAATGGATATCTAGACATACAATTTAAGTAGTTTGAAGCGTTAATCAATTAAAAATACATGCTTATTGTATCAATAAAAGGGAGGAATTTATATGAAAATGATAAGAGCTATAGTACGTCCCGAAGCCTTTGATGGAGTTGCAGAAGGACTTGGAGAAGCCGGGTTTTTCTCATTAACAAAAATGAATGTATTTGGTCGTGGGAAACAGAAAGGAATTACAGTAGGAGAAACACACTATGATGAACTTGCTAAAATCATGATAATGATGGTTGTAGAAGATGAGGATGTTTCCGAGGTTATTAAACTAATAAAATATAAATCATATACAGGTAATTATGGAGATGGCAAAATATTTATAGTTCCTGTGGAAAATGCCTATACAGTGCGCACAGGCGCCAAAAAATTATAGGGGGAATATATATGAAAGAAATAATTACAATCATCCGTCCAAAGAAAGTGGGACAAACAAAGGATGCTCTCGAAAAGATTGGATTCGTAGGTTTAACTGCAAGCTCGGTTCTTGGACGTGGCAATCAGAGAGGCATTGCGGGTGAGCTTAGCTGTGATATTCGCCCAGACGTTTTATCACAAGGCAGACAGGGTGGGATGCAGTATATCCCCAAGCGCCTTTTGTCCATAGTGGTTAGGGATGAAGATGTGGATATCGTGGTTAAAACAATCACGGAAGTAAATCAGACTACACAAATAGGGGATGGAAAGATTTTTATTTGCCCGGTGGATAATGCTATACGGGTAAGTACAAACGATGAGGGAGATAAAGCTGTTCTTTAATAAGAAAACAAGGTAGTGTAAAGTGAGCTATGAAAAAATGAGATGAACTAGTTAGTCTTGAATATACGATAAATATTTTTAAAATGGCCTGATTTATTAACATTAGAATGAAATTAGACATGCCAAAAAGCCTTAAAG
>Ga0209125_1001167_pt1 | contig 26458 bp, 23 predicted proteins | sample BarGraIncub1131A_FD_184503 | JGI IMG/M metagenome (GOLD analysis project Ga0209125, IMG submission 184503) | Arctic peat soil microbial communities from Barrow, Alaska - Barrow Graham LP Incubations 11-31A (SPAdes) (version 2) | ecosystem: Environmental > Terrestrial > Soil > Wetlands > Peat... | reverse complement strand
TCACCTGACGTTACCCATGTTCTGTTATATGCTGGGTGAGTTCGCGTTCCTGACCCTCCTGATGAAAAATAGCGTGCTTGAGGAACTCGGCAAAGACTATATGCGCACGGCTCTTGCCAAAGGGCTGAGTTTCCGCCAGGCCCTCGTGCGTCACGCCCTGCGCAATGCCTTGATCCCTCTGGCGACCCGGGCCTCGGAAATTTTTACTCTTATGTTTGCCGGAGCCCTCTTGATCGAAAAGGTATTCGATATCGACGGCATGGGGCTTCTTTACTACAACGCCATGGTCAACCGCGATTACAATGTGGTGCTGGGCATTATTTTGCTTTCAAGCCTCATGGCCATGATTGGACGGTTGTTCAGCGACTTACTGTACACTTGGGTTGATCCGAGGATTCAGTTCAAATGATCTTCTCTGCGGTCAGTAAAGAACGTTTTGTGCGCTATAGGGCCAATCGACGGGCATGGTGGTCTTTGTGGATTCTTTCTATCGCTTATGGACTATCACTGCTCTCGCCTTGGCTTGTCAATGACCGTCCCTTGGTGTTGTCCTTCGATGGTAAGCTTGCCTTTCCGGCCTTCTCTTTCTATGCGGATCGCGACTTTGGCGGCACTTATGGAACCGAGGCCAATTATCCTGAATTGCTTGACTCCGCCCATCGCGCACAACATTCCATCTGGACTTTGAATCCGCCTATAGCCCAGGATCCTCTCCGCGCCGATCTGTCCGCAGCCGGGGAGCCACCCTATGCGCCTTCCGCTAAGCACTGGCTAGGCACGGATGCCCATGGTCGCGACTTGCTGGCGCGTCTGATTCATGGGTTTCGTATTTGCATGAGTTTCTCGCTGATTTTAACTCTTTTGAGCACTCTTTTTGGCGTTGCAATCGGTGCCCTGCAAGGATACCTGGGCGGAAAATTTGATATTTTCTTGCAAAGGGGAATTGAAATTTGGGCCTCCCTGCCGTTCCTCTATGTCGTGATCCTAGTCGCATCGCTATACGGTCATGGGTTTTGGCTCCTACTCGGGATCATGACGGTATTTAGCTGGATCGGCCTTAGTTATTACATGCGCGGGGAATTTCTACGCTTGCGGGATGTGACCTATGTGCGCGCAGCCAAGGTGCTCGGATTTGGGCATCTGCACATTATTTTCCGTGAGATATTGCCCAATGCGCTCAATCCTGTGGTCACCCTGTTTCCTTTTGCGCTGATCGGTGGAATTACCTCCCTTACCTCCCTTGACTTTCTGGGTTTTGGACTGCAACCACCTACGCCCAGCTGGGGTGATTTGATGGCGCAAGGACTTGCGAATTTGTTTGCACCCTGGATTGCGCTCAGTACTTCCATTGCTCTGTTTATAACCCTTTTGCTAGCGACCTTCATTGGCGAAGGGGTCCGCGATGCCATGGATCCCAAATCGGGAGACCGCTATGAGTGATGCCTCTTTGCTCCAAGTCGAAGGGATGTCAGTGGCATTCCGCGCGGGTAGCGGCGATTGGATTGCAGTCACAGAAGATGTGTCGTTCTCCATTGCGCGGGGCGAAGTATTTGCTCTGGTCGGTGAATCGGGTTGTGGAAAAAGCGTGACGGCCATGGGGTTAGTCGGGCTTTTGCCCACCCCCGGAGCCCAGGTTCTTGCTGGTCGGGCCTTGCTCGATGGGGAAGATCTCCTCACCACCACCAAGGATCGTTTGTGTGCTATTCGTGGCCACCAAGTCTGCGTCATTTTTCAGGAGCCTGCAGCAGCGCTCAATCCTGTGCGCACAATTCTTAGCCAGCTTCGCGAAGTTTGCCCGGACCAGGAACGCATCGAATCCATGATGGTTCGCGCCGGTTTTTCCGATCGTACGCGGGTTCTCAAAAGCTTCCCGCACGAACTATCCGGTGGCATGTTGCAGCGTGTGATGATCGTCATGGCACTTCTTCCGGGCCCTCAGCTGTTGATCGCAGACGAACCTACGACTGCTTTGGATGTAACCGTACAAGCGCAAGTAATGGAAATTCTCAAGCAAATGTGCAAAGAAACTGGCACAGGACTTTTGCTCATTACCCACAACCTGGGGCTGGTGGCTCAATATGCTGACCGGGTTGCGGTGATGTATGCAGGCCGCATGGTGGAATCCGCGACTGTGGCCCAATTGCTTGCCAAGCCTTGCCATCCCTATACCTTAGGTCTCATCCGCGCAGTTCCCGAGGGTCACGACTCGGTAGATTCCTTGCAACCCATTGCCGGCACTGTGCCTCGTCCCGCTGAATTTGATTGCGGTTGCCGCTTCCGTAACCGTTGCCCTCATGCAGATGCACTGTGCATCGCAAAGCCATTGCCCCAGGACGTTGAATTTGGGCATGTAGTGTCTTGTGTGCATTGGAGGGCGATTCGATGAGTGCTTCTTCTCAGTCTCCTCTTCTCCAAGTTCATGATTTGTCGGTTTGGTATCCGGCAGGCAAGGCTTGGGTCAAGGCTGTACGGAATGTTGATTTTGAAATCATGCCGGGTGAAATCGTCGCGATCGTGGGGGAATCCGGCTGTGGAAAAACAACCCTAGCATCTGCTTTGGTAGGACTTCGCGATTGGCGCAGTGGAGAGCTCATCCTGGATGGCAACGCGCTTGATCCCCGTCAGGCCAAAACCTGGAAACAGTTGCGTACACAAGTGCAGATGGTGTTTCAGGATCCCTTCAGTTCTCTGAATCCTCGGCAGACCCTTTCCGAAATTCTACTTGGACCCCAGCGCGCCAATGGTATTTCAGGTTCCGCTGCCCAGATCCGTGCGATTGAAGCCTTGGAACAGGTCGGCCTTTGTGCAACGGATCTCAACAAATTTCCGCATGCATTTTCCGGTGGGCAACGTCAACGCATCGGCATCGCCCGCGCGCTGGCCCTTAAAACCCGGCTCTTGGTCTGCGATGAGCCTACTTCTGCTCTCGATGTATCGGTGCAAGCCCAAATTTTACTGTTGCTGCAGGACCTGCGCAAGCGGCTTGGACTCTCGATCCTGTTGATCTCCCATGATCTGGCCGTGGTGCGCGCCTTGGCCGACCGGGTAATGGTTATGTATCTCGGTTCCGTGGTCGAAGAAATCCCAGCAGCGCAACTTTTTTCTTGCGCTCGGCACCCCTATACCCGCGCTCTGCTTGCCAGCGTCCCCACTCTCCGCATCGGTTCTCCTCCCCAGTTGCTAGTGGGTGAAATTCCATCGCTGACCCAGTTGCCGTCCGGCTGTGTTTTTGCGTCACGCTGTGCTATCGCCCGTCCACAATGCAAGTTGGCGGAACCCATTTTTGAAAAAGTGGCACCAAATTGCCGAGTCCGTTGCCCTTACCACGGAGATTTGGCATAATGCTTGACATGGAACAGCAAAACCCTTCCGCTTCAATCTTTGGCAATGTCATGCAGATGAGCAATCTTGAGCTTCGCCGGGAGTTCATCCGGGTCGCATTGTCCCATCATCCCGACATCGTCCCTGAAATCCACATCGATGAATTCCGCTCCATTGCCTACGCCTTTGAGCAGGTGCGTTGGTCGCGGGTGTTTTTGTGGACAGGGGAACGCGAAATTGAACTTCCCAACCGGGTCATGGACTGGAGTGACTTTACTCTGCAGGATGCCTTCCTGACCTTCGGGAGGGTCTTTTGTGCATGTGCCGAGTCACCCCATAATGGAGACCAGGTTGTGCCCTTCCGCATCGAAATTCGCGATGTCCTGCTCGGCAACTATAAAAGTGTGCGGGTGCTGCGCGACGTGCTATGCAGTGAATGCAACGGGGCTGGCGTTGTTTTAAAGGCAACATGTCCCATTTGTAGCGGCAAGGGATTGCAGCGCATTGAAGAGAAAATCAATGTTGAGGTTCCCCCAGGTTCCACCACGGGTAATGTTGCGGTTTTCCCTGGGAAGGGTCATTACATTGCCGCGCAAAAGCGCACCGGCGACCTTTGGGTCGTTTTTGAAGAAATCTTACCGGGCAAACTCCAGCGTAAAGGAGTTGACTGTTATTGTGAAGCCGAGGTAGACGTATCCCTGCTTGCGCTAGGTGGTACGGCATCCACGGAAAATCTCATGGGCGAACGAGTCTACTTCAAGATCCCTCCTGGAACGCAGACCGGTCGCTTGGTCGCGATTCCGGGTCAGGGTTTTCCGCAATACCGGACCCGTAGCTGGGGCAATTTGCAGTGCCGCGTCCTTCCGAAATTACCTGCCCTTGACCGTGGTGAACGGGAGCTGTTCATGCGTCTGCGCGAATTGAGCGTGCAGCGTAGCGGTGTCCAATATCGCACCCAGGGCCGCTTTGGAGTCCTCATGTTACGCCCCGAGAACGACACCCCAATGATTGCCGAGGAACTGGTCGACTTGGCTGTTGTGCTGCAAACGTCAGGGCTAGTGCCCGCAGTCGATTTGACAGCCCTGGTTCCTTTTGCCCCTCGTAGCATATTGAATGCATTAGTCGCTGTATACAATCGGTGCTTCCAACGTGGCCAAATGAAGGTTCTGGCAACCCCGGAAGTGGCGATGGCTCTCAAAAATTTACAGATTGGTGCTTTGTTTGAAATATTGATCGGCACTGACGAATTCGAAGGTCCTGTTTCGGCACAGGCTCCAAGCCCATTTCTCATGTACCGCAAAGGCCGCTGGGAAGTTTACCCCATGGGCGCGTCCTCTCTTATCTGCGACCATCTTCTGGGCACTCCCGATTTGCTCGAAAATTTGGAGCCGCAAGGGTTACCATTCAAAGTGTACGATCTTTCCCAAGTTCCGCAAATCGATAGCTTTCTGATCGGTAAGCTTATTCGGGTTTATAAATATGCCCTCGCATCAGGCGGCGAGGTTGTGCTTTCTGGGGTAAAACCTTCCGTCGCAAGTGTGCTCAAAGACACGGGTATCAGTAGTCTTTTTCGCCAGATCCAAGGTATCAATGAATTGTCGGATTGAGAAAATGGCTCAGGGTGGGCAAGGTCTAGCTCGCGTTGACGGTAAAGTCGTGTTCATCAAAGGAGCCCTTCCTGGAGAACTCGTCTCTTTTGAATACACCCGTCAGCGCAAGGATTTTAGCGAAGCGCGGGTTCTTGAAATTCTCGAAGCGCACCCCGGTCGGGTAAAGCCTGCTTGCGCTCATTACGGACGCTGCGGCGGATGCAACATGCAGCACGCATCCATTGCACTGCAGCGCGAACTCAAGCGTCAGGTTGTCGAAGATCATTTCCGCCGCATGGCCAAGTGTCCACTCCCCGAAAATTGGCCTTTGCATGGTGGTTCCCCATGGGGTTACCGTCAGCGAGTGCGCTTTGTGCGCGGTCATTCCCACTGGGGCTTTCGCCAAGCATCCTCCCACGATGTTGAGCCCATCCGCAATTGTCCCGTTCTTTGCCCCGCCTTGCAAAATGCCCTTCCCAAGCTACCCGCCATGCCCCGGGAGAGTGAGATTCAGGCCTTTGCCCCTTCCGCCGAGGCCGCGCCAGTCCTGTGGCAAAAATTCATGTCCGATGCCCAAGTCCAGTCCGTGCAAGTCCCGCTCAACGGTCGTCTTTTAAGTGCCGATGCGCGCGTCTTTTTCCAGTCGAATCTGGAACAACTTCCCACCCTCCTCAACGCCGTTCTTGCGCAAGTGGCATTATGCGCCAAGCACGATTTCGCTGTCGATTTATTCAGTGGAGTAGGGGTATTTGCTGCCTTTTTGCAGGATCATTTCCGCAAGGTTCTCGCAGTAGAATGGAACCCTGGATGCTTGCTGCATGCCAAGAAAAACCTGCAGGAACGCTGTGAATTCTATTCCCAGTCTGCTGAAGATTATTTGCATAGCAAAACCCCAGGAAGCATTGATCTTTTGGTCGTTGATCCACCTAGGGCAGGCCTCTCTCCCGAAGTCCGCAAAGCGCTTCTCCAAGCAAAACCTACCCGCTTAGTTTATGTGTCCTGCGATCCCGTGACCCTTGCACGCGATGTAGGAGAATTTATACGCAATGGGTGGTCCCTGCACCATGCCGAAGGCTTCGATTTTTATCCCCAGACCGAGCACATGGAAATGATGGTGGTGCTTACTCCGGCAAAGCCCAGCTGATTTCTGACTGGCCGGTGTGTTTCAAATAGTCATTGGCACTGGAAAAGTGTCGGCAGCCCAAAAATCCCCTATACGCCGAAAGCGGCGAGGGGTGTGCCGACTCAAGCACTAAATGCCCCCGGTCTGCTGCAATCAAATCGCGCTTGGAACGCGCAAAATTGCCCCACAGCATAAATACCAGATTCTCACGAGCTTGCGAGAGCCGTTCAATCACCACATCGGTGAATTGGATCCAACCTAAGCGAGCATGGGAACCAGCCTCGAACGCGCGTACCGTCAGACTGCTGTTGAGTAGTAAAACTCCTTGACGGGCCCAGGATTCCAAGTTGCCATGTTCCGGAATCGGCAAGTTCAAATCGTCGTTCAGTTCTTTGAAAATATTGACCAAAGAGGGTGGGGGCGCAATCCCTCTGGGAACAGAAAAACTAAGCCCGTGCGCTTGCCCAGGATTGTGGTATGGGTCCTGTCCCAGGATCACCACTTTTGTCTCTGCGACTGGGCAAAAATCAAGAGCCTTGAAAATCAGGGCACCTGGTGGAAATACCGTATTCCCCTGCTGCTTCTCGTCTGTCAGAGCCTTCTTCAGCTCCTGAAAGTACGGCTGTTCAAATTGATCGGCAAGGAGATTGAGCCAAGATTCTTCAAGCTTTATTGACATGGTTAAAATTTAGGTTAAAGATAAAGGGCGGTCGACCGGAGTCACCAGCAATCCAAATGCTTCATTCCATCGAGATTCACGCCATTGGTCCAGACGTTCTGCAAACGTTCGCTCCACATCAGTTCTTCAGGAGTGGTATCATCCATCGCAACGTCTTCATACATTTTTTCAAGCTGCGTTTTCATTTCATTGGCGAGGATCGATTCCGAAAGGGCTATGTGCAAAGTAATGATGAAGTAGTATGCGCGAATCTTCACGCGCCTACGGGTATTGGGGATCTTCATCTGATTGAGGAACATGGAGAGAGCTTCGCGTAGTCGAGCCTGCAGTTCCTGCTTTTCACCGCCATAGACGAATTCCAGTACGCCGCGCATCAAAATACAAAAGCCTAGGTCACAATAGACCCCATCCTTATCTCCCAGCACGAGTCCGTTGGCGCAGCGCTCCGCGAGCATGTAGGATTTGATGACTACGTCATTTTTGCGGTTTGGATTTGAGAATGCGAGCATCAGCTCGTCTTTTGCGTCCACCAACTTTTTGCGGATGGTGATATTGCGCGCCAAAATCTTTTTGGCATCCATCTTGTAGGGAAATGTTAAGCTGTTGGTGTCGTTGGCAAAGTCCAGGGGATCGTTCGATGCGAAAAGGCAAGATGGGCACACGGAAATCAACGTGCGCACAAAGTTCCAATTGTGAAAACCTTCCGTGGAATGGTACACAGGAAACAGTCCGTATTTCCAGTCTTCAATCAAAGCGTTTGGCCGAGGTTTGAAAACGTTGACATGGTCATAGCCACAGATATGGCAACACTTCAGTTGGATCAGATAAGCTTGGTCGGGCTCAAAAGGCAAATAGGTCTCTTCCGAATGCTTTTCTTCGGGATTCGTCTCAAGATACTTACGCACGAACGCAAGTAAGGTGATATCCTTAATCGGCTTTTGCAAAAACTCATTTGCACCCACTGAGAGAGCCTTTTTTTCAACCAGATGCGCCGGATGCGCCGAGAAGGAAATAATGGGAAGATCTGGATATTGCATATGCAAGCGCTCAATGACTTCAAAGCCATCGAGTTCAGGCATCATCAAATCCACAAGAATCAAATCGAAGGTCTGATTGTAGAATTTTGCAAGTCCGAGCTTACCATCGGTAGCGGTCTCTACATAATAGCCGTTCTTTTCCAGAATGGTTTGGATCAGCTTCAGAAGAGCGACGGAATCTTCCATCACTAAGATACGACCCTTCATGCTGACAACCTAGAAAAGGGGTGAGTGTAAGTATGTTTAAACATGGGCTTTCGATATTGTACGATTTTTAGGGAGCATGGTCAAGATAGCTGTTTTCTGGTCCTGAATCCGTGTATAGAAGAGAATGCCTGGGGTTCCTGTTTTGACCCGTAAGGATTTTAGTTCCTGTGCAGGCTCGACTTCTACCCCGCGTTTTTTCAGTGTAATCGGTTTAATTCCAGCATTCTTGAGCATTTGCCGCACGCGCTCCTGTCCAAGTGGACACTGGCCTAGCACGGTGTAGGCGGTCAACCAGGGTGAATCCGGAAGGGTATCCCCAGTGAGGTAAGCGATACGGGGGTCGATCTGCCATAACCCGTATTGTTTGGCAAGCAGCGGAAACAGGTGCGACCTGACCATCACCGGACTTGGTTCAAAAAGGTAGCGCCCCAGAGGGCCGGTAGGGATGATATCTTCACGAACATCTTCACGCGGTGCCGAAAATTCCACCTGGTCATCCAAAGAAACGGCACGGATCTCGGGTGTTTTTGCACCTAGTGATCCAAAACTCACCAAGCACTCTCGGCAGTCCACATGGCTTCCCAGATAGGTAATGGAAGCCTGGGCAGGGATTAAGGATAACGGGAATCCAGGAGCAAGTTTAAGCAGCGCCCCAGAATATTGGGGGAGAATCTTCAGAATTTCACCCCAGCTGGGGCTGATGTCTTCTACGTGCCTTTGATTGTCGCCTTGGCTTGCGCGCCGTGCCGGATCCATTTGAAAGAAGTCCGCACGCAGGGGCGGGTCAAGGGCGTCCGCACAAATGGCAGCGCGGGAAGTCCCTGTGCGCAAGGTATTTTCGCGGAACATCGCCAAGCGCATTGCATCGCGGTCGACTCCCGTCACTTCTAAGCTTGCCGGTAGAAAGAACGAATCACCACCCATGCCGCAGCAAAGATCCAGAAGCTTCGCTCCCGTTGGCCAAAGCCGCGTTTTCCATACGCTCAAATCCTTGGCGGTCGATTGCTCAAGTGCCAAGCGGTCGCACAAGAGCGGAGTTGCGATCCCAAATTTTTCTTGGATTTTAGGAAAAAGCGTAATCCATTCCCCGATCCAGTGCCGCTCTTCCTGTGTATAGCGATCGCGAAGTTCCATCGCCAGGCGCAAAGGGTCGGGCGCACCCTTTTTATATTTCGTGATTATGTCCTGGACACCAGCCGAGCAAAAGAGCTCAGCAACGGAATTCGCCTGGACCACGGAGTCATCAGTGCACGCATGCTTGGGAATCGGAGTAGATGTAGTCAAGGTGGAAAGGGTAGAAAAATTAAGCCCTCAAGCCTGCGAACGTCTCTTCACTGTCGAAGAAAGGGCGTATTGCGAAAAATCGCCACTGCTGCGCGCCGAACGTTTTGCTGCCCGTTTCGCGGCCAAAGAAGCGGTACTCAAAGCCCTTGGCACAGGCCTGACTGCAGGAATCCGTTGGCATGACATCGAAGTTATCCGCGCAGAATCCGGTGCTCCCCATGTTGTTTTGCACGGCAAAGCCCAGGAGCTCGCCCAATCCAAAGGTGTCGCCCAAGTCTTGATCAGCCTCTCGCATGATGGCGGGATTGCCATCGCCATGGTCAATCTTTGCGGGGCGTAGTTAGCCCCGGAACAGGAATCCCCTCAGGATTGATTGATTTCAAATCGATTTATGATTAACATCTGCAAAATGGTACGAATTCAGAATTGCGAGCGTCAATGGGGAGGGTGGCCGGGGGAATTTACACCCACCATCCACTTCTTATAAGACGTTATTCCCCTTGAATTCGTGCTCTTTTGCAGAAAATTAATTTGGGAAATAGCCCCTTTAATACCCCCCAAGATTCTAAGTCACGTACTGCCTAAGTATTGCGAGTTTGCCTGCAGTGCATTTCGATTTGAAATACGTTGTTTGTGCATTTTTGGATTGACCGTGCTCTGCTGCAGCCCTTCATTTAATTGTGCTTTTCTTCGGGATCCCCTTTCACGACGAATTCCCGTTTTTCGCTACGCTCGCCTCCAACCCCTTGCTTCGCAATGGTTTTCCTGCGTAACCATGTAGTTTTCCAGGCTGTGCTTTCTGCTTATCAATCTTCCCCCCTTGACCTTTGTCTTTCTTTTACTATAATTGCCTTCGCTCGGACGATTAGCTCAGCTGGTTAGAGTACTACCTTGACATGGTAGGGGTCACTGGTTCGATTCCAGTATCGTCCATTCTCCTTTAAATCCTCCGATCCGCGTTTGGGCAAAGAGGCTTCTCTTGCAAGAAATCGAACTGATTCTCCCGGATAATTCCGTAAAAATGATTCCTGTCGGCACCACGGGCCTGCAGGTTGCTGAGTCCATATCTTCTGGACTCGCCCGCAAAGCACTTGCGATCAAGCTGGGCGATCGGATTCTCGATCTCTCCATGCCTTTGACGTCTGGTGGAACATTTAAAATTATCACGCCTTCAAACGAAGATCCCGATGCTTTGCATGTATTGCGTCATTCTTGCGCACATGTACTTGCCGAAGCTGTGTGCGATCTTTTCCCAGGAACCGCTCTTGCCTACGGTCCACCTGTCGAAGAAGGTTTCTATTACGATCTCGCGACTCCAAAGCCAATCAGTGACGACGATTTCGCCGCTATTGAAAAGCGCATGTCCGAGATCATCAAGGAAGATCGCCCATTCACTCGTTACGAGTGCAATGCCGAAGAAGGTCTCGCAAAAACAAAGAAAGACAAGTACAAGCTCGACAATGCCCAGCGTGCCCTTGAGCGCGGTGACGGCATTCTCAGTTTCTATACCACAGGTAAACCCGGCGTAAATTGGGATGATCTTTGTGCAGGCCCACATGTGCCTAGCACCGGCCGTCTCAAAGCGTTCAAGGTTCTTTCTGTTGCAGGTGCGTACTGGCATGGTGACCAGACTTCCGATCAATTGACCCGTATCTACGGCACCTGTTTTGCGGACAAAGACGGTCTCGAAAAGCATCTCAAGTTTCTAGAAGAAGCCAAGAAGCGCGATCATCGCCGCTTGGGTAAAGAGCTGGATCTTTTCCATATCGAAGACCATAGTCCAGGTCAAGTCTTTTGGCATCCCAAAGGAGCGTTTCTATATAACGCCCTCCGTAGTCATGTCCGCAAGGTCATAACCGCCCGTGGCTACAAAGAAGTGATCACTCCCGAGCTCGTTGAAAAAACACTTTGGGAAAAGTCAGGCCACTGGGAAAAGTATGGGGACATGATGTTCTCGGCCAAGTCCGAAGGCAAGATCATGGCCATCAAGCCCATGAATTGTCCTTGCCATATCATGATTTTCAACCAGGGTCTCAAGAGCTGGCGCGATCTTCCCTTGCGTCTTGCTGAATTTGGCAAATGCCATCGCAACGAGCTTGCCGGTACTATGCACGGCCTTATGCGCGTTCGGGGTTTTGTCCAGGACGATGCCCACATCTTCTGCACCGAAGATCAAATTGCTGGCGAAGTCAAAGATTTCTGCGACCTTGTGAAAGATATTTACGCTGATTTTGGCTTTACCATTGCCAAAGTCAAGTTTTCGACCCGCCCCGAAAAACGCATCGGTTCTGATGAGCTCTGGGACAAGGCCGAAGCAGCTTTGCGTCAGGCAACAGAGCTTGCTGGCCTCGTCACCGAACTGAATCCAGGTGAAGGCGCCTTCTACGGTCCTAAGCTTGAATTTGTGCTGAAGGATTGCCTTGGCCGTGACTGGCAATGTGGCACAATCCAGGTCGATCCTAATCTTCCCGAGCGTCTTGGCGCAACATATGTAGGCCAGGATAATCAGAAGCATCATCCGATTATGTTGCACCGTGCGGCTCTCGGTTCCATTGAGCGTTTCTGCGGAATTTTGATTGAAGAATATGCCGGTGACTTCCCGCTTTGGCTCGCTCCGACACAAGTTCGCGTGCTTCCTATCTCTGAAAAGTATGTGGATTACGCAAACTCTGTAAGAAAAATTTTACTTGATGCCGACGTTCGGGTCGAAATTGACGACTCAAACGAGAAGATTGGCTACAAAATCCGCCAAGGTGAGCAGCAAAAGGTTCCCTACTTGCTGATTGTGGGCGAAAAAGAGGCTCAAAGTTCTCTAATTTCGGTTAGAAAGCGTAAAGATGGCGATCAAGGGCAGATGTCCTTGGACGAATTCATAAAAGTTTTTAAATTAGGCATCCCTAACTAAAACCGGTGCCCCCGGAGGTATGATACTTGTTGCATTCTAGAAGCAGACCGATGCCAAACCGTCCCTCGGATGGAACGCGCATCAATGATATGATTCGAGTCCCCGAAGTCCGCGTCATTGCCGCGGATGGTTCCCAGTCGGGTGTCGTGGAAACGCGGCGCGCCCAGATGATGGCGAAAGAAGCAGGGCTCGATTTGGTCGAGGTCTCGCCGATGGCTAAGCCACCGGTATGCCGTATCATGGACTACGGCAAATATCGTTTCGAACAGGCCAAAAAGACCAAGGTCGCGAAGCAGAAGCAGCATGTCGTCAAGATGAAGGAAATTAAGTTTCATCCGAAGACCGCTGTCAATGACTACAACTACCGCGTCAAGCAGGCCAGGGACTTCCTGGAAGACGGAATGAAAGTTCGTCTGGTTGTTCAGTTCCGCGGTCGAGAGATGGCTCACACTGATTATGGCAAGCGCCTTTTGATCCAAGCGAAGATCGATCTGGCAGATGCTGGCGAAATTGAGATGGATGCTCGTGTCGAAGGGAATACCATCGCCACCATCTTCAATCCCAAGAAGGCCATTGCCGCAAAGAAGAAAGAAAACGAGGCTGCCGCGGATGCTGCACAAGCTGCTGCCGACGCCACCGCCCCCCCACAGGCTTAAAGAGGACCCCAAATGCCAAAGATGAAAACCCACAGTGGCGCCAAAAAGCGCTTCCGCGTGACTGGATCCGGCTTGCTCAAGTTCAAGCGCGCCGGTATGCGTCATATCATGACCAAAATGTCCACCAAGCGCAAGCGTAACTTGCGTCAGTCTGGACTTGTCAAGAAGACTGAAGAATGGCGAGTCAAGCGCATGCTTGTCCTGGCCTAATTAAATAGGAGTACAACATGCCACGCGCAAAAAATCGAGTTGCTTCACACGCCCGTCGTAAGAAGATCCTCAAGGCCGCTAAGGGTTATTATGGTCGTCGCAAGAGCAATCTGCGTCTTGCCATTGATGCAGTTTCCCATGCTGGTCAGTATGCTTACACACATCGCCGCGATAAGAAGGGTCAGTTCCGCTCATTGTGGATCACCCGTCTGAATGGTGCTGTTCGTGAACATGGTTTGAGCTATTCTACTTTCATCAACTTGCTGAACAAGGCAAATGTCACCTTGAACCGTAAGGTTCTTGCTGATCTCGCCGTGACGGATGCATCTGCATTCGCTGCAGTGGTTGCCAAAGTAAAAGCTGCAGCCTAAGTCTTAACGCTTCATTGCGTAAAAAGCCACCTCCATTGGAGGTGGCTTTTTTTGTTGCTCCCAGGCAAATCGTGTGCGAATGCATGCGAAATGCAACATATTTTGACATACTATGAGTATTTCGTGAATCGCGTTGGCGCATTGTGTATGATACTATTGACCGGTTTGGATATCGCGTCGGTTAAGGAGTCGCATTGATGTATGTCATATCGCTAGTCATTGCCATATTTGCGATTGCGTTAGCATTTTGGTTCGCGCGAAAAAACCGTGCAATTTGTAATGATTTGGATTCATTGGTTCACTCAATGAACGCCGGTATCGTGATTCTTGACGCCCATACCTTAACGATTCTTTCCATTAACGACCATGCGCTACAAATACTGGAAAAGAACCGTACCGAACTGATCGGCCGGACGATGGAGCAATTCGAGACTAATGGTATTCAAGGATATTACCGGAATCATCCCAGCCACATAAAAAACGCGCGGGGAAAGCACATTCCTGTACTCAAATCAGTGCAGAAAATTCACTGGGTTTCACGAGACGCGCTCGTGGTATCATTTATTGATCTATCTGAGCTGAAAAAAACTGAATATTTGCTACAGTCAGTTCTGGATAGCTTTCCATTTTGGGTTTGGATTAAAGATGGAACTGGTCACTACATGGCAACGAACAAGGCACTGGCACACGCGACTGGAAATGAAGATCCATTTAGCGTCGTTGGAAAATTGGATGGGGAACTTTGGGATGACCACCTTGCAGCTAACATCCTAAAGTTTGATAGCGAAATTCTAGAGAGCGGAACATCTAAGTTGAGCGAAGAAAATGTCGGCGGTACAAAGGAACCGCATTGGATTGAGCTATTCAATTCTGCAATATTTCATGAACAAGAACTAATCGGGACGATTGGCTTCAGTCGTGATATCACAGAACAAAAGATTGCAGAAGAGGTTTTACGTCAACGCATTGTTCGTATTCAGAAACAGCAAGAAGCAATTGCACGTATTGCTGTTTTACCTGAGATTTTGAACGGTGATGTCCAAGGCTTCCTTGTCGCCATTTCACCCTTGATTACTACCACCATGTCAATTTCACGGTTTGGAGTGTGGCTATTCCGCGAACGGGAACGCAAACTCGAAAACCTCTCCACTTACGACCATCTAAAGGAAGAGTACACGTCTGGACAGATTCTTTTGGTGAAAACAATCCAGGCAGAAATTGCCAAACTGAAAGAATGCAAGTTTGTCTGTAGTGATAAACCCTATGTAGATCCTGCATTTCAGGGCTATGTAGACTCGATCCTAATGCCTCATGGGATCACCTCCTTGCTTCATGCTGAAATTCGTCAAGGCAATATGGCGCTCGGGTTTGTTTCTCTTGAGTACACAGGGGAGGAACATCATTTTGAAGCGGATGAAATCGGTTTTGCATGCCAGCTTGCTGACCATTTAGCGATCGCACTTGCTAACGCGGATAGGCTCATGGCAGAGCAATCCCTACTTCGTCGCGACCAATTCTTGCATGGACTTACGGAGATGACAGCTGCGCTGCTTTCCGATGCCGATTTGATCAAGGCTGGCGGGGATGCTTTGGGTTGCCTGGGGCGGGCGTTTGAAGTAGATCGCATCCAAGTTCTGGAAAATATCCGGAAGGACGAAAAAAGCGAGAACTTTCTGCACCGCATTTTCGATTGGACGAAAGCATTGCCCGTACCGCCCGACGATCGCCCATTGTGGGAGGATGTCAGTTACGCTAGTTTTGGCCCTGGTTTTCAGATGAATATGGAGTGGGGGGTCGCTTTCGCTGATGTTGTCGATAGCCTTGGTCCACAATTGCGTGACCTTTTGCGTGCACGTGAACTGAGATCGGTTGCGATTGCTCCCATCCAGATCGGAGGGGGGCTATTTGGAATCCTTTGTTTAGAAAATTGGTTTGATGCGCGCGGATGGTCGGAAACGGAAGTCAGCATGCTCCAGACCGCAGCAGGGCTAATTGGTATGGCCGTCCGACGTGCCCGGTCTAGACAGGAGCTTGCGGAGGCAAATCAATTATTGGAAACAGCAGTTGCACGTGCAAATGACCTCACTCAGCAAGCGGAAATGGCGAATTTGGCCAAGAGCCAGTTTCTTGCCAATATGAGTCATGAAATTCGCACTCCGATGAATGGGGTGATCGGTATGACAGGGCTTCTGTTGGACACGCCCCTAAGCGATGAGCAACGTCGTTTTGCTGAAATCGTCCGCACCAGCGGGGAGAGTCTTCTTTCCTTGATTAACGATATTCTCGACTTCTCAAAAATTGAAGCGAAAAAACTGGATCTGGATGAGTTGGATTTCGATCTTCGTGCAACCTTCGAGGATGTGACTGAAATGCTGGCGATCAAGGCTCAGGAAAAGGGCCTGGAAATCTCCTGTATGATTGATCCAGAAGTTCCTATTCTGTTGCGCGGAGATCCCGGACGGTTGCGTCAGATCGTCATTAACCTAGCTGGAAATGCCATCAAGTTTACAGCGAAAGGTGAAGTTGCCATTTCTATTCGCCTCTTAAGCCATGAGAATCAAAAAGTCAGAATCCGATGTGAAATTCGCGATACCGGAATTGGAATCCCCAAAGACCGCCAAAGCGCATTGTTTGCAGCCTTCACGCAGGTAGATGCTTCGACCACTCGTAAATATGGTGGCACAGGTCTTGGCCTGGCAATTTCCAAGCAGCTATCCGAATTAATGGGCGGGCGCGTTGGGTTGGAAAGCGAGATGGGAAAGGGTTCCATCTTCTGGTTTGAAGCGGAACTTCAGGAGCAGTTGCAGCCTCTGGTGGCTGAACACCCAAAGATGGACTTAGAAGGGAAGAAAATTCTGATTGTGGACGACAATCCTACGAATAGACTACTTGTGCGCACCCTCTTGAATTATTGGGGCTGCATTTACGAGGAAGCTGAAAATGGCGTTCAAGCCCTCAAAATGTTGCACGAGGCCATTGTGAAGAACGTTCCATTCCAGATTACACTCACGGACTATCAGATGCCAGAAATGGATGGGGAAGAACTGGGGCGTCAAATCAAAGCCGATCCTATTTTGAATCGAACACGACTTATCATGATGTCATCCGTAGGCTTGAGAGGTGATGCGAACCGTATGGCTGAAGCTGGATTTGGAGGGTATTTGACCAAGCCAATCCGGCAGGCCAATTTACGGCACTGCATCGCGATTGTATTGGGAGTTGAGGAAGCACAGGCGGTGCCCCTGGTGACTCGGCATGTTGTCGCTGAGCAAATACGGAGATCTGCAAAAATTCTTGTGGCCGAAGACAATGCAATCAATCTTAAGGTTGTGCAAATGATGCTAAGCAAAATGGGGCTGCGCTCAGACCCTGCGAGTAACGGGATTGAGGCTTTGCGGGCATTAGCTGCGGTGCCCTATGATCTGGTTTTGATGGATTGCCAGATGCCTGAAATGGATGGCTTCGAAGCAACGGAACTTCTGCGCAATGGAAAGTATCATGTTCTAAATCCTCTGGTACCTGTAATTGCCCTGACAGCGAATGCAATGAAGGGGGATCGGGAGCGTTGCATAGCATCTGGAATGAACGACTATCTGGCAAAACCCCTTCAAGTCCAAGAGCTCAGAAATAAGGTTGAGCAATGGCTTACGAGTTCGGAGCAACCTTCGAAAACATAACGTGCTCTTTTGTGCACTAATAAGTATATTGCTCATTAGTGCAGCATAAACTTCAAATTCTTTCCGCGGCGGCTAAATATGACGTCTCCTGCTCTTCGAGCGGGAGCAACCGTTCTACGCCCTCGGGCGGGGTTGGGAATACCGCTGCGACAGGTATTTGCCACTCCTTTACCGAGGACGGGCGCTGCGTCTCGCTACTCAAGCTTCTTCTAACCAATGTCTGCATTTATGATTGCGCTTATTGCATGAATCGGCGCAGCAACGATATTGCCCGGGCAACCTTCAAAGTCGAAGAGGTAGTCAACCTTACCCTCGAATTCTACAAGCGCAACTGGATCGAAGGGCTCTTTCTGAGTTCTGGTGTCATCCGAAACCCTGATTACACGATGGAAGCCTTGCTGCGTGTGGTGCGAAGCTTGCGTCAGGAACATTCATTCGGTGGGTATATTCACCTCAAAGCCATTCCTGGTGCCAGTCCTGAACTGATTCATGAAGCAGGCTTATATGCGGATCGACTCAGTGTAAATATCGAGATTCCTTCCGAATCCACGCTCAAATTACTCGCCCCCGAAAAGAGCTTTTCTTCCGTCTATACCCCTATGAATTCCATACATCAGGGGATTGTGGCAAACCGGGCAGAGACCTCTCCTAAACGTGGAGCCGCGCGCTTTGTACCCGCAGGGCAAACAACTCAGATGATCATAGGAGCGAGTCCTGAATCAGATCTGCAAATACTGCGACTTGCTTCGGGACTTTACCACGAGCAAGCGTTAAAGAGGGTCTATTATTCGGGGTACATCCCTATCAACCAGGATTCACGCTTGCCGGTGATTTCTGCACCCCCTCTACGGCGCGAGAACCGACTTTACCAAGCTGACTGGCTGATGCGATTTTATCACTTCCGTTACGATGAAATTGTTGATGATCAGAATCCACATTTGGACCCTGATTTGGATCCAAAGCTGGTCTGGGCATTGCGCCATCCAGAGATATTCCCGGTAGACCTGAACCGGGCAGACTACGAGATGATTTTACGCATTCCAGGCGTAGGGGTGCATTCTGCGCGTTTGATTTTGCAAGCCAGGCGCTTCGGCGTTGTTCGCACTGAACATCTCAAGCGCATGGGTGTTGCGCTTAAGCGGGCTAAATACTTTATCCATGATCCCAGTATGCCGCGCTCTTTGCAAACGGTATACCCTGAGCAGATCAGGCGTCAGTTGCTCCCGGGTGTAGGTGCATCGCAGCTTTCTTTTTTTGTGGAGCCTTCCACTCCATTATTGACAACTCTGGCAAGTTGAGCATCCGGTGCAGAACGTTTTCATTCAACAAGAAACCTTGGTGTACGATGGAAGCTTTGAGGGCTTTCTATGCGCGGTCTTTGAGGGAATACGGCTCCATCTTCCTGTCGGGCGTATTCAGGCAGAAAAACGTTTGGTGCCGGAGATATTTGATGAATTGCGTGCGATTCACTCGGAAATGGATCAAGCCGAAAGAGTCTGGAAGGGAATTGAGAAGCGGGGAGGGGCCGCGGTCGCGTCCATGGTGCGGGGTGCGTTTCTTTCGGAACTACCTGGAATTGAAACGACTCTTTGGCACTTTCTGCGCAAATTATTTGCCGACCCAACAGGTCAATTTGCCCATAATATGCTGGACGAGCACGCCCATGCTGTTTATTCTACTGCGCGCAAGGTCATGGGTGAGGTTCACCGCTTTCTGGGTTTTGTGCGGTTCCAAAAAAGTCCTCAAGGGCAAATGTTCGCTGTAATTGACCCTGCATACAATATCGTGGAGATGCTCGCGAGCCATTTTTCCGCCCGATACCCCAACCTGCCCTGGATGATCGCTGATTCTGTGCGTGGCCTCGGCATTCACTATGACGGTTCCAACGTGCAATCATTTATATGCAATCCCCGTGATCTCCCGTCTAGCGCAGGAGCTAGCTTGGGTTTGGCCGAGGCTTCGGAGCGAGACTATCAGGACCTGTGGAACTGCTATTACGATTCCATAAACATTGTGGAACGTAAAAATACCCGACTGATGGTAAGGCAACTACCACGAAAATATTGGAAATACTTACCTGAAAAGAATCGCTAGCAAGTAAATCAGAGCTGGCTTAAAGCCTTATTCAATAGAGCTTCAACAGACTGGTGTGTATATTCGTCATCTGGGTGTTCTGCATCACCTGGTTTTTGGAAAATGGGTTTTTCGTGGTGATCCTGAGAATATCGTACATCAACCTGACGAACAAATTCAAATAAAGAATCAGGTGTACCAATAATTCGTTCAATTGTAATTCGAACGGCGGTAAGCGGCGAGTCATAGTGCTTGCTCAACAATGCATCCTCTTCGCTCCACGAAATCAATATGTGATGGAGAGCTCCAAAGGAATCTTGGATATTATGATGAACAAAGTCAGATATGGTTGCCATTGCTTTATGGCGTTTAGAACTCGAAGCATGGATATTCATCATTCTCTCCAATTGTGGTTTCATAGATTATACGAAACTGAGTTGGTTAGGCCCATACGGGATAATTACAAGAAAAGCCTCCCTTGTGGGGAGGCCTTGAAATAAGTGATTTGAAAATGGCTTGGTTTACAATACAGCTTCGATCAGGGTCGCGCTTGCCTTCACTGCATCGGCAATCTTAGCAGGTTCACGCGTTCCGGCTTGCGCACGGGATGGTTGTCCACCTCCACGTCCACCAGCGATCTCTGCGAGCTTCTTGACCAAGTCACCCGCTTTTACGCCCTTCTTGACTAGCTCAGGATGGACAATGATTGCAATAGCACCTGCGTCCACAGTGGTATTGGCGACAACCGCTACGCCCAAAGGCAGCACAGCCTGAATCCCATCCAAAATCGCGCTGAACTCTTCCGTAGAAACTTGTGTGTTGATGGTCCATACGTTCTGGCCCTTGATCTGGGCTGGGTCTTTCAGTAGATCTCCAGCCTTTGCTGCAGCTATCTGTGCTTTAAGCGTGGCCAAGTCCTTTTCAAGCTTCTTGGTATTCTCAAAGGAGGCTTCGAGGCGTTCCAGAACATTTTCGGTCTTGCAGCGCATGCGTTCGCGCAGGGCACCGATAATCTCGGACTCTTCACGCGCTTTAGCCAGTGCACCAAAACCAGTCACCGCTTCAATGCGGCGCACACCAGCGCTCACGCTCGATTCGGAAAGAATACGGACACTTCCAATTTCGCCAGTATTGGACACATGGAAACCACCGCACAGTTCTTTGGAGAAGGATCCCATGGAGATCACGCGTACGGTATCGCCATACTTTTCGCCGAAAAGTGCCATGGCACCGGACTTCTGTGCATCGGCAATCGCCATTTTATCGCAGCGCACGGGTAGGCAAGCTTGAATCTGGGCATTCACCAAATTTTCGACTTCGAGGAGCTGCTCGTAAGTCAAGGCATTGAGCGCGGTAAAGTCAAAGCGCAGCAACTCGGAAGAAACCCGGGAACCCTGCTGTGCTACATGGGAGCCTACGACCTTCTGCAAGGCTGCCTGGATCAAATGGGTAGCAGAATGATTCTTGCGGATCGCAAGGCGTTCTGCTGCATCCGTGGTGGCAACAAAGACATCACCCATGGTCTCTGGGGATGCAACACCCTTGGTTACCTTGGCGCGGTGGAACCAAATGTCGTTCATCTTGATGGTGTCGACAATTTCAATTTCCAGATCTTTGCCTTCGAGCTTGCCGCGTTCACCGACCTGTCCGCCGCTTTCCGCATAGAAAGGAGTGCGATCGAGAATGATGGAAAGCATGCCTGCGTCTTCGCGGAAACGCAGGACCTTGACTTCGCAACTAGGCAAATCATAGCCCATAAATTCGGTAGAGCCTTCGGCATAAATGGTCCAGCCTTCCGAGCCTCCTGCGCTCAGCACTTGCTTCTGGGCACCGCGTGCGCGTTCTTTCTGCTCGTTCATGCTCTTTTCAAAGCCCGGCTCATCAATGGAGAGGCCCTTCTCTTCGGCAAGCAGGCGAGTCAAGTCGGGAGGGAATCCATAGGTGTCGTACAACATGAACACCTTGTCGCCTGGAATGACCTTGGAACCGCTAAGCTCAGCAGCGAACTTGTCAAAACGCTCAAGACCTGCATCGAGAGTACGGATAAAACGATCTTCTTCGGACTGGATCACCGTTGCCACAAAATCAGCGCGCTCACGGATTTCGGGGAACGCATCGCCCATGGTCGCAACCAAGGTAGGAACCAGCTTGTAGATGAATGAATCCTTTTGGCCCAGCAAACGACCATAGCGCGAAGCACGGCGCAAAATGCGACGCAACACGTAACCGCGGCCTTCATTGGATGGAAGAGCTCCGTCGGCGATGGCAAAAGAAAGCGCGCGCAAATGGTCGGCTACCACGCGATGGGGCATACCTGTCATGTCTTGTGCGTAAGGCACGCCCGTAAGCTCGGCAATCTTGGCGATGATCGGAGTGAAAACGTCGGTATCGTAGTTGGAGCGTACATTCTGCAAAATGGCGCACACACGTTCGAAACCCATGCCCGTATCGACATGCTTGTTCTTGAGTGGTAAGAGTTCGCCCGAGCTGATACGTTCAAACTGCATGAACACATTGTTCCAGATCTCGATATAGCGGTCATTGGTGCCGTTCACGCCCTTTTCAGGGTCAGCAAAGGTCTCTGCCTGGGTCGCAAGGTCGCCCTTGTCAAAATGAATCTCGGTGCAAGGACCGCATGGACCCGTGTCGCCCATTTCCCAGAAGTTGGACTTTGCGCCAAAACGCATGATGCGCTCTTTGGGGAGGCCCGAAACGCGCGCCCAGATTTCGGCGGCTTCATCGTCATCCTCAAAAACAGTCACAAATAAACGCTCGGCAGGAAGCTGCCAAACCTTGCTCAAAAGTTCCCACGCCCAGGTGATTGCTTCTTCTTTATAATAATCGCCAAAAGACCAGTTGCCTAGCATCTCAAAAAGCGTGTGATGGTAAGTGTCGCGGCCAACTTCGTCCAGATCGTTGTGCTTGCCCGAAACGCGAATGCACTTCTGCGAATTGGCGACGCGCTTGTAGCCCTTGACATTGTCGCCCAGGAAGCAGGCCTTGAACTGGTTCATGCCTGCATTGATAAACATCAAAGTAGGGTCATCTTGGGGAACGACGGGCGAAGAGCGCACGAACAAGTGCCCCTTGCTTTCGAAGAACTTGATGAATGAATCGCGGATTTCGACGGAGGTCCTGGGGACCGAATGGGAATTTTGGCTCATAGTGAGCATTAATTTAGAAATATTATGGCGTGGGCGCCCTTTCGTAGCAGTGCACGTATCGCGCGAAATGTTGTTCCTCCCCAAACTTTTTCCTTGATGCAGTCACCGAATGGTAAAAGACCCGGTTGTCCTCCAAATGCGACATATCGAGGCGTGTCGCTCCAGACGTGAGGGTCCAATAATGGCCATATCCCTGATCTGTTGTTGTCGCCGACCAAAAAATAGGCCGTCGTTCCGCGTAGGAATGTTGACTGGCCAAAATCGTCTTCATCATCATGTTCGCCGGTAGGCAAAGCCATAGTCATCGGTCCCACGGCCAGCTTCGGGATACAGCCAAATATCTGTCGCGCGCAGTTTGGTCCCGGCATCGGCGTAGCAGGTATCGTCCACATTCTGCTGGCGGACATTATTGGGAGGTGGGCAAACTCGCAATTCCCGAGAAAAATACGCGTCAAAATTGTGGGTGGGGTTAACCGAGTAATTCCCTATGAAATCAATTTTGGCAATGGGATCTCTGCACCCTGAATCCGCTTTCTTCGGGAAAGCACAATGGCGCAAAAGGTGTTGCGATTCGATGTCGGAGCATAGTCGCAAAGCAATGTTTCCCATGTAAATTGCTAATTTGTCGGGATGAAGAATCAAATATTTCCCTTCGCGGGTCATTTTCCCAAAATCGGTGAGCGCGTACTCATTGCACCTGGCGCCTGCATTATCGGTCAAGTGACCCTTGGTGATGACGTCGCGGTATTTCCCAATGTCGTTCTGCGCGGTGATATCAACACCATCGTCATCGGAAATCGCACCAATATTCAAGATAATTCCACGATCCACTTGGCTGATAAATTCGGTGTTGTGGTCGGGGAAGGCGTGACTATCGGTCATAATGCGGTTGTGCATGCCTGTACCATCGAAGATGGCTGCACCATCGGAATGGGTGCTATTGTGATGGATGGCGCAATCATCCGCAAGAATTCCATTGTCGGTGCAGGTGCATTAGTTACCGGCGGTTCCGATTTTCCCGAAGGCTCCTTGATTATTGGCTCTCCAGCCAAGTTCAAGCGTGCATTGACTCCTGAAGAAATTGCAGGCAGCAACACCATGGCTGGGAAGTATGTGAATGTCAAAGATGAATTGCGAAAATCCCTAGGCCAAGCCTAAACGGAACCTATGGCAGAGCATCTTGTGCATTTCCTGATCAACCCCATCTCTGGCGGTGGGTTGGGTAAGAGTGTTTTCAATTTCTTACCTGAGATTATGGATTCCATGGGATTTTTACGCACGGATTGGGTTGCCGAATTCACGAGTCGTGACGGTCGCCAGGAACAAGTGTTGCGGGCATTGCAGAATACCGAGAAGCTGATTGCGGTGGGTGGTGATGGCACTGTTTCCGACGTGCTCTGTACCCTGATGAGTGCCGATTATTACAAAAAAGTGCAAGTCGGACTCATCCCCCTCGGTACCGGAAATGATCTAGCCCGTGTTTTGAATCTTTATGATGCATACGCAAATAGAGGCCTCCTTTACTTGGTTCGTCAGCTTTTACAGGCGCCTTCGCGCTCCTTTGATCTTTGGCAGGTCAACGGCAAGTATGCAATGGCGAACTACTTCAGTTCGGGAATCGATGCCCGCATTGCGCATGATTTCAATCACGACCGCGCTACAGGAAAAATTCCGGGCAGCTCAGCGCTTGCGAATAAAATTCACTACGGCCGTCGCTTTATCGGAGACCGTGCTCACAGGCTAGGCAAGGTTAGACTGCGTTTCCGCGATGCTCAAAATATCTGGCATATTCATGATTTGAGCAAGTATCGCACCGTAATTATTGGAAATATCCCTTCATTCGCAAGTGGATCGAATCCTTTTCTCGATTCTGATATGGCAGATGGCCTCCTCGAAATTGTTCCGGTTAAAAATCTGGTTCGCTTCATCGGGGGGCTTGGCTTCGGGAAGCCATTTGTTTCTCGATTCTTGCCGAACTACCATGCCCGCGAAATTATCCTTGAGCTGGGTGCGGAGGAATTTCTGCAACTCGATGGTGAGGATTTAACCGGAAAACTTGGTTCGCAAGTTCACATTACCTTTGCTGGACAAGCCCAGCTCATGACTCTGCGCGCGGACTCATAAGCTCTTCAGATGCTCATCGAGCATGGTCTTGTATTTGTCTGCGATAGGTATCCGCATAGTGCCGATGATCGCTTCGCTCCGTTCCACACTCGCAACGTATTTGAGGTGAATAATGTACGAGCGGTGGACGCGAAGGAACGTGATACAAGGAAGCTTTTCTTCCAGAGATCTCAGGCTCATTAAAGTAATAACGGGGCGGACTTCTCCGTGCAACCAGATTTTTGCATAGTCCTTCATGCCTTCGATGTATAGAATCCGTTCCACGTCGATTCGCACCAGACGGTATTCCGATTTAACAAAGAAATAGGGCGGTGGATCGGGGGGAGATGCCGGGGTTGTGGTACTTTGCAGAATCTCCTTGGCTTTTTGAGCTGCGCGAAGAAACTCACTGTAGTCGTATGGTTTTAGCAGGTAATCGATGGCATCGAGTCGGAATCCTTCGATTGCGTAGTTCTCAAAGGCCGTGGAAAAAATAATCTTGGGGCCGTTTCGCAACGACCTTGCAAATTCGGTTCCGCTGAGTCCAGGCATCTGAACATCCAGGAATAAAAGATCCACGGGGTCCGCTTGCATCTGCTCCATGGCTCCTTGGGCTGAATTGGCCCTCCCGCAAAGCTGCAGGAATGGAGTTCTCTTCACGTAGCTTTCCAGTAAATCCAAAGCAAGCGGTTCGTCATCAACGATTAGGCAACGGATGATATCCATGTTATGATTCTCTCAGCTGTAAGGACAGTTGCACCGAATATATCCCAGCACTCTGTGTTGTATGATACGTATGTCGATCTGCATAAAGCAACGCCAACCGTTTGCGAAGATTGGCAAGACCTAGTCCGCTACCTGTTCGGTCATTGGTTTCTTTTGGGTAATCGGTGTTTTCCAGATTGAGTTCAAGAAGGCCTTCGGCCTCGACCATCCGTAGTGAAATGCGGCTCGGTTCCTGAGCGTGGATTCCGTGTTTGAACGCATTTTCGATCAGGGGGAGAAGTAAAAGTGGTGCGATGGGAGCCTTGGGATTGGAAATATGGAATTCGGTATGGAGCTGTACATGAGGGCCTAGCCGAAGACTCATCAACTGCAGGTAACTTTGTAAGAAGGTAACCTCTCCCTGAATGGGCACATGATCCGCATTGGTTTCATAGAGAAGATAGCGTAATAGTTTACTGAGGTGATGAATCGAATTCTGCGCTTGCTGCTGGTCCAGATCGACCAGAGAGTAAATATTGTTCAGAGTATTAAAGAGAAAGTGCGGACTGAGCTGTAATTTGAGATACGATAGTTCGCTGCGGAGGTGTTCTGTCTCCATTTGTTGCTTACGGGACATATCTTGGTTATAACGTTCCGTCATCCGGATTGCCAGGGCCATGCCCGAAGTCATACAGACGACGAATATGGAACCAAATAGAAAGGCACTGAACGGTCCATGTTGGTGCGGTGGCTTGGGATGGTGTTCAGGCTCCCAAGGTGTGGACTGCTGCGTTTGACTAGGCGGTGGGGGAGGTAATCCATCGGAGGGTGGACGGAAATCAATAGCCCAGAAAAAAATGCTGTATTGTAGAATGGCAATACCGAAATTAGCCAACAGGAATAAGGGAAAGCGATTGTGGTAAACAAGCCTCGGAATCAGTACGAAATAGTTGAAATAGAAAATTGCAGACACGAGCGCGAGGCGAGTCCAGTCCCGCCAAGGAAGTCCAGTACTGCTAAGATGGTTGGTCTCGTGGACTAGGAAGGGAACCAGGAATAGAATTCCCCAGGCGAGCAGATGCAACAAGGGTGTCAAAACTTTTCTCATTCCCAAAAAATAGCCTTCTCGAAACAAGGTTCGCACAAGGATAGAAGAACAGGTTCTTTTTCAGGACGATTTCATTCCAAGCAACTTCAGGCAAGGCAATGATTATCCGATAAAATTAAAGAAGAGCAACAAAAATTCACTCAATAGGGGTCAACAATGAGTTCAATTAGTGGAATCAGCGGAAGTGGCAGTAGTGTCGACCGGACTGAAATGGCTAAGAACATGTTCAAGAAATTGGACACCAAC
>Ga0209125_1001166_pt1 | contig 26496 bp, 20 predicted proteins | sample BarGraIncub1131A_FD_184503 | JGI IMG/M metagenome (GOLD analysis project Ga0209125, IMG submission 184503) | Arctic peat soil microbial communities from Barrow, Alaska - Barrow Graham LP Incubations 11-31A (SPAdes) (version 2) | ecosystem: Environmental > Terrestrial > Soil > Wetlands > Peat... | reverse complement strand
CAGCCAATCCGGTCGGCGGTGCCTTCGCGCAGCATGGCCTCGGGCCAAAAGGTTCGCTAGCGAACCAGTGCGGATTGGCTGGAGCCCCTCGCGCATGGGGCGGGCTTTGTGACAAACGGGACGACGTTTTTGTCTGTCTGACTGGCGCGGCACAACGCCCCGCCCAAGACCCCGCTCGCCTGATCGGGCGCGCAGCACCGACCGGTTAAGCGAACACCTGAACAGCGACGCTCGGCTGGGCGCGTTTAGTGCTTAATTGGGTAATAGAAGATCCCCGCCCGCCAGCGCACAAGAACAGCAGTCCCGAGCAGCCAATGAAGACCAATCTGCCGGTCACTGAGCAGTTGCGCGACAAGCCTCGTCCAAGCGATTTGGTTGCGTAGCAAGCTCTAGGCGAGCGCGAAGCCAGCCCTTGGGGCTAGCCGCCGAGCTTGGTCGGGGAAGGATCGCGGATCGCGCAGCATGGCCTCGGGCCACGGCATCGCCGTCCTTGCCGTTGCCCTTAATGCGGTGTTTGCTGTTGTTCGATGTACTGGCGAATGATGCTGATCCGAGCGCCGCCGCACGATGAAGCGAAATAGGGTGGCGACCACAACACCCCTCTCCAGTACCTGTCTCGAATATCGGGACGTTCCTTGCGCAGTAGCCGACTGGAGACGCCTTTCAGGTGGTTAACCAGTGCCGACACAGCGCGTTGCGGTACGGCGCCGCCGAGGCGGGCGCGCCCTTGAATTCCGTGCCGCCTCATCGACGCGCCCAAGCCGGGCCAAAAGGTTCGCAGGCGAACCCGTGAGGATTGCGTGGAGCCCCTCACGCATTGGCTGGCGTACGGATACCCAATTTTCTCCGCCCCGGCATGAATCGGCGGCGATGCCCAGCGCCACCGTGCACGAAGGTTACAATCGAGGCTCTCTCCGAATCCGCCGACGATGACCAGCCCGCTCCCCGCCGAAGCCGCCCCCGAACCGCTGCAGCGCGTCGTCAAGATCCGGCGCGACTACAACACCTGGGTGGCGAACGAGACGCTGGAGGATTACGCGCTGCGTTTCACGCCGCGCAGCTTCCGCAAGTGGTCGGAAATGCGCGTCGCCAATACGGCCTTTGGCGCCGCATCGTTCCTGGTGCTCGAAGCGGTCGGCGCGACCATGCTGGTCAACAGCGGCTTCATCAACGCCTTCTGGGCGATCCTGGCGACCGGCTTGATCATCTTTCTGATCGGTCTGCCGATCAGCCACGCCGCCGCCCGCTACGGGCTGGACATGGACTTGCTGACGCGCGGCGCCGGCTTCGGCTACATCGGCTCGACTGTCACCTCGCTGATCTACGCCTCGTTCACCTTCATCTTCTTCGCGCTCGAAGCGGCGATCATGGCCTTCGCGCTGGAGCTTGCTTTCCACATCCCGCCCGCCTGGGGCTATCTCGTCTGCGCGCTGGTCGTCATCCCGCTGGTCACGCACGGCGTCACCGCGATCAGCCGCCTGCAGGCATGGACGCAGCCGCTCTGGCTGACGCTGCTGATCCTACCCTACGCCTTCCTGCTCGTGCAGGAACCGGAAGTGCTCGGCGGCCTGCTGCGCTATCCCGGCGCGCGCGGCACGGGGGGCGAATTCTCGATGCCACTGTTCGGCGCCGCGCTGACCGTCGGCATCGCGCTCGTCACGCAGATGGGCGAGCAGGCCGACTACCTGCGCTTCATGCCCGAGCGCACCGCGCAGAACCGGCGCCGCTGGTGGCTGGCACTGGTCCTCGGCGGCCCCGGCTGGGTCCTACCCGGCGTCGCCAAGATGCTCGGCGGCGCGCTGCTCGCCTATCTCGCGCTGCGCAACGCGGTGCCCGCCGCAAAGGCGGTCGATCCGAACCAGATGTACCTGATCGGCTTCTCGCACGTCTTCAGCAACGGCGCGCTGGCGATCGGTGCGACGGTGCTATTCGTTGTCGTCTCGCAGCTCAAGATCAACGTCACCAACGCATACGCCGGCTCGCTGGCCTGGTCGAACTTCTTCGCCCGGCTGACGCACAGCCACCCCGGCCGCGTCGTCTGGGTCATCTTCAACACGCTGATCGCGCTGCTGCTTATGGAACTCGACGTCTTCCAGGCGCTCGGCCAGGTGCTTGGCCTGTATTCGAACATCGCCATTTCGTGGATGGCGGCGGTGGTCGCCGACCTCGTCATTAACAAGCCGCTTGGCCTCTCGCCGCGCCATATCGAGTTCAAGCGCAGCCACCTCTACGACGTCAATCCGGTCGGCCTCGGCGCCATGGGCATCGCCTCGGCGCTCTCGATCGCCGCTTTCACCGGCCTGCTCGGCCCGGCGCTGCGCCCTTACGCCTCATTCATCGCACTGCTCGCCGCCTTCGTCGCCGCGCCGCTAATCGCCTGGGCGACCAGCGGCCGCTACTACCTGGTCAAGAGCCCCGGCGCGCCAACCACCGGCCTGCAGCGCTGCAGCATCTGCGAGCGCGAGTACGAGGCCGAGGACACGGCGCATTGCCCGGCCTACGGTGGCACCATCTGCTCGCTCTGCTGCTCGCTCGACGCGCGCTGCGACGACCTGTGCAAACCAGGCGCCAATCTCACCGCGCAATGGAACGGCCTGCTGCGGCGCCTCCTGCCGGTGGCGGCCATCCCCTACCTGGAAACTGGGCTCGGCCACTACCTGCTGCTGATGGCCTGCATCGTCCCGCTGCTCGCCCTCCTGCTCGGCCTGCTTTACACGCACGAAGTGCTCGCCCTCGCCCCGGAGCACGCGGCGCTGCTGCCCCACTTGCAGCAAACCTTCATCAAGGCCTTCTCGGCACTGCTCCTGTTCGCCGGCGTCGGCGCCTGGTGGATGGTGCTGACACACCAGAGCCGGCGGGTGGCGCAGGAGGAATCGAATCGCCAAACGCGCCTCCTGATGCAGGAGATCGACTCGCACCAACGCACCGACGCCCAGTTGCAGAAGGCCAAGCGGGTCGCCGACCAGGCCAACCTGGCAAAGAGCCGTTACATCACAGCGATCAGCCACGAACTGCGCACGCCGCTCAACAGCATCCTCGGCTACGCGCAGATTCTCGACAGCGACGAGGCGATTCCGGCCAACCGCCGACAGGCGGTGGGCGTCATTCGGCGCAGTGGCGACCATCTGCTGGCAGTGATTGAGGGCACACTCGACATCGCCCGCATCGAGGGCGGCAAGCTGACGCTCGACGTCAAGGCGCTCGACTTTCCCGACTTCCTGCAGCAGATCGTCGGCATGTTCGAACTGCAGGCGCGCAACAAGGGCCTCGCCTTCGCCTACGCGCCGAGTGGCGAGATGCCCGGCGTCGTACGCGCCGACGAGCGGCGCCTACGCCAGATCCTGATTAACGTGCTCGGCAACGCGGTGAAATTCACCGTGCGTGGCGGTGTCAGCTTTGGCGTCGAATATCGACGCGACATGGCGCTCTTCGACGTCCGCGACAGCGGGCCGGGCATTCCCCCGGAAGACCTCGAGCGAATCTTCGAGCCCTTCATCCGCGGCAGCAGTGCGCAGGCCGGCGGCAGTGGCGTCGGGCTGACCATTGCGCGCATGCTGACCGACCTGATGGGCGGCGAAATGAGCGTTACCAGCACACCCGGCGAAGGCAGCCGCTTCCGCGTCCGCCTCTTCCTGCCGCAGTTACACTCGGCACAGGCGGCGCGCGAACTACCGCGCGCCAACCGTGTCGGCTATGTCGGCATCCGCCGGCGCATCTTGGTCGTCGACAACGAGAAGATCGACCGCGACATGCTGCAAAGCGTCCTCGATCCGCTGGGCTTCCAGGTCGAGCAAGCGGCAAGCGGCGAGGAGTGCCTGCAGTTACTGCCGCGCTTTCTCCCGCACCTCGTCTTCATGGATCTGGCGATGCCCGGCATCGACGGCTGGGAGACGATCCGCCGCATCCGGCAGCAGCGGCTGAGCGACGCCCACATCACCATCCTCTCGGCCAACGCTTTCGACAAGGGCCTGGAGAACGACGCCGGCGTCGCGCCCGAGGACTTCATCGTCAAGCCCCTGCGCGTCGATGAACTGCTCGACTGGATTGGCCGCAAGCTGCAACTCGAATGGGTGAGCGGCGCAGCACCGGCCGTCGTCGCGCCCGGCCCGCGCCAGCCGGCGCCGCTCGTCGCGCCGGCGCGCGAGTACCTCGTTGCTCTCGACGAGTTGATCGGCCTCGGCTATGTGCGCGGCATCCTCAACAAGCTCGGCGAGATTGAGCGCCTCGACCCGACGCACGCCGAGTTCGTCCGCGTCCTGCGCGATCTGGCCCGCCAGTTCCAGTTCGACGCCATGAAGGAAGTTCTTAGAAAGGGTCGCGATGCCCATTGACCAGACCATCGACCGCGCCATCTCCGACATCGTCCTGATCGTCGACGACGTCCCGGAAAACCTCTCGCTGTTGCACGACGCGCTCGACGAAGCCGGCTACACGGTACTTGTCGCGACCAACGGCGAGTCGGCGCTGCAACGCGCTCGGCAGAGCCTGCCCGACGTCGTCCTGCTTGACGCGCTGATGCCTGGCATGGATGGCTTCGAGGTCGCCCGCCGCCTAAAGGCCGACTTCGCCACGCAGCACATCCCGATCGTCTTCATGACCGGGCTGACCGAGACCGAGCACGTCGTCGCCGCCTTCGCCGCCGGCGGCGCCGACTACGTGACCAAGCCGATCCGCCCAGCTGAAGTGCTCGCCCGGATCGCCGCGCACATGCACAACGCCCGCCAGATGAAACAGGCGCGCACAGCGCTCGATGCCTTCGGGCAGGCCACCGTGGCGGTGCGTGCGAGCGACGGCAAGCTGGTTTGGCAAACGCCGCTGTCGCGCAAGCTGCTCAAGGAGTATTTCGCCGGCGGCGAGGAAGCGACGCCGCCGCGCCTGCTCGACTGGATCGCCGCCGCCGAAGCCGCCCGCCGCGACGGCCGCGAGCCCGCCGCGCTACTGATCGCCGACGGCAGCCGGCGCCTGCTCGCCTCCTTCCACGACCAGACCGGCGATCAGGAATGGCTGGTCGTCCTGCGCGAGGAAAACGACGCCTCGGCGATCGACTCGCTGATCGCCGCTTTCCGCCTCACGCAGCGCGAAGCGGAGGTGCTCTACTGGGTGACGCGCGGGAAGACCAGCAAGGACATCGGCGACATTCTCGGCAGCAGCCCGCGCACGGTGAACAAGCACCTCGAACACATCCACGAGAAGCTCGGCGTGGAAACGCGCACGGCGGCGGCGAACCTCGCGCTGAGCAAGATGCGTGGCAGCTGAACGCGGCGCACTTGCGCCGCAATAGACTACTCTGCCGCCAACTGCAAACAGTTGCGCCCTGACTGTTTGGCGCGATAGAGCGCCAGATCGGCTCGCCGGACAAGATCTTCCCCCACGTGCTGCCACCCGGGCATCAGGCTGGCCACGCCGAAGCTGGCGGTAACGATGCCGGGAGCCGTCTCGCCGTGCGGCAGTGCCAACGACCACACCCGGCTCTGAATGTAGCGGGCGGTTTCCATCGCTTCATCCCCGCTCGTATTCGGCAATAGCACGACGAACTCCTCGCCACCGTAGCGCGCCACCAGGTCCCCAGCACGCCGCCCGGCCTTTGCCAGCAGCCCAGCGAGTGCTTGCAGGCAGGCGTCGCCGGCCTGGTGGCCGTAGTGGTCGTTGAAGTGCTTGAAGAAATCGACGTCGAGCATGAGCAGCGCCAAGGGCGTACAGGCCCGTTGCCCGCGGCTCCATTCCTGCGCGAGCATGCGGTCGAAGCAGCGGCGGTTGGCGATGCCGGTCAGGCCGTCGGGGTAGCTCAGCACCTCCAGCCGGTTATTGGCTTCCGCAAGTGCCCGGGTGCGCTCACGGACCAGGGTTTCCAGCTCGCGGTTGCGCTCGTGCAGCCCCTCGATCGGGTAGACCTCGCCCGCGCGGACAAGGTGATAGGGAATGGAAATGCCGCTGTGCACGATCTTCCACTCCGCACCTTCGCGGCGAAAAATCAGCACCAGCCGAGCCGTCTCGCGCGACAGAATGTGGTCGAGGAGAGGCAAGTGAATGTGGAAGAAAGCGGTGACGGTGACGACGTCATCACTAAGATCCTGCATCGCGAGATCCAGCAGCTCAATGCGGATGCGTCCGGCCACCTGCGCAAAATCCTGCCGGGTGATCCTGACCCATTCCTCGCGATCGCTGACGAGGCAATCGCCGCCGCCGGTATAGCCGCTGAAGTCGTCACTGAAGCGCGCCGTCAGCCGGTCGTCGCGCGCAGCGTACATCTCGATGTACTCGTCGAATAGCGAGCGAATCAGGTGTTGACGTTCCGGTCGCATGGCGCGGGGCCTCACGGAAGATTAAGAATCGCTTGAGAATGACAATCATCACGCGGGACTCGCTGGCCAGGGCGATTCCGTTCTCATTCCAGCCCTGACTTTAGCATCTGGCGGGGCAGCTCGCACAGTGTCCCCGTCCGACGCTCCAGCAAGAAAACTTACGTCTCCCGCGGCCCCAGCACCTTGTCTCCCTCGCTGTGCAGCCAGGTGCGGAAAGCAGCGACAGAGGACCGCTCGGCCACCGCTTCGGCCATTACCAGGAAGTAGGCGTAGGGCGAAGGCACGGCGATGTCAAAGGGAACGATCAGGCGTCCAGCGGCGACGTCGGCCTCGACCAGCGGCCGCAGCGCGAGCGCGACGCCCTGCCCGTCGAGCGCCGCTTCGACGGCGAGTACGGCGTTCGAAAAGTGCGGTCCGCGCTGTGCGTCGACCGTCTCGACTCCCGCGGAACTCAACCACTGCGCCCAGTACGCCAGATGGTCCTCGTCGCCAATCGTTTCATCGTGGATCAGCACGTGCCGGGCGAGGTCGGCCGGCGTCGCGAGCGGCCGTTCCGGCGTCGGCAGGCGCGGACTGCACACCGGCAAGCAGTCCGGCGCGAAGATCTTCTCGACGCGGTAGCCGGGATAGTTGCCGGTGCCGTAGCGAATCGCCACCTCGCTCGCGGCGGAACGCGGATCGACCAGCGCCTCGCCGAAGACGGCCGTTTCGCCGCGCCGATCCACCGTATCCGCGCTGCTCGACAGGTGCAGGTCAACATCCGGGTGGGCCGCCGAGAAATGCGGCAGGCGCGGCACCAGCCAGCGCGAGGCGAAGGACGGCGGCGCGTTCACGATCAGCGCACCGTCGCTGCTCTGCCGCGTGGTTTCGACGGCAGCGGCCAGACATTCGAAGGCCTCGCGAATTTTCGGCAGCATGACGAGGCCCTGCGGTGTCACCTCGAGCGCCCGCGTCAGGCGACGGAAGAGGCTCAGGCCGAGGTAACCTTCGAGCGCCTTGATCTGCAGGCTGATCGCCGCAGGCGTGACATGCAATTCCTCGGCCGCCTTCTTGAAACTCAGGTGGCGGGCGGCGGATTCGAAGGCGCGCAGGGCGCCTAGGGGGGGCAGGCGATAAGTCAAATCGATACGCTTAAGTTTTACTAAAGCATCGCATGATAAAGAGTCGTTTGCCGCACCGCAATGGGCTGGCTATCGTTGCGGTCGGGCTACAGCTCGAGCCTGACTCCCCAAGTTACCTAAAAGGATGCAAAACCATGAAACACTCCCTGTTCGCTGCCGCCCTGCTTGCTCTGGCCCTCTCCGCCTGTGGCCAAAAGGAAGCCGCGGTGGCGACACCGGCCGCACCAGCAGTTGCCGAACCAGCACCTGCTCCTGCCGCGCCCGCTCCCTCCGCAGCCCCGGCAGATCAATCTGCCGCCCCGGCTGACGCAGCAAAGCCTGCCGATGGCGCCGCCCCGGCGACACCGGACGCCTCGCTGAAGCAAAAATAAGCATAGCCGGGCGCATGCCCGGCATGTCGCTGCGCAACGAGTAATATTTGCTAACTCGTCGCGTTAAAAAAAGTCGTTCGTTGCAAAGGACGGCTTTTGCTAAATTCGCAGCGTCTCCTCCAGACATTTCATGCGCGTTGTGTTCTGGATTTAGGCCCGCCTCGTGCGGGCTTTTTTCCGTCTGGAATTACACAGCAGGAGGTGGAGACGACCCCCCGCCTTTCTTCCTCAACTCCGCTACCCAGGAGCACTGCATACAATGAGTGGAGCATCCCGCATCCAATGCGCCGAGTTGCGCAGCAAGATCATGTCGGCCGAAGAGGCCGCCTCCCTGATTCCCTCCGGCGTCAACGTCGGCATGAGTGGCTTTACCGGGTCGGGCTATCCGAAGTCGGTACCCTCTGCGCTGGCCAAGCGCATCATGGACGCCAACCTTTACGGAAAAAAATTCAAGATTGGCGTCTGGACCGGCGCCTCCACCGCGCCCGACCTGGACGGCGCGCTAGCCATGGTGGACGGCATCGAGATGCGCCTGCCCTACCAGTCCGACCCGACTTGCCGCAAGCGCATCAACGCCGGTGAGATGGAATACATCGACATCCACCTGTCGCACGTCGCGCAGTTCGTATGGTCGGGTTTTCTCGGCAAGTTGGACATCGCGGTCGTCGAAGTGGCAGGTATTCTTGAAGACGGGCGGCTGATCCCCTCCTCCTCGGTCGGCAACAACAAGACCTGGCTCGACCAGGCCGACAAGATCATCCTCGAGGTCAATTCCCGGCAGAACCCCAATCTCGAGGGCATGCACGACGTTTATTACGGCACCGAGTTGCCGCCCAATCGCCGGCCGATCCCGCTGACGCGCGTCAGTGACCGTATAGGCGAGCCCTATCTGCGCTGCGACCCAAAAAAAGTCATCGCCATCGTCGAGACGGACAGCCCGGACCGCAACTCGGCCTTCGCCGCACCCGACGAAAACTCGCGCAAGATCGCCGGTCACCTCCTCGAATTCCTCGAACACGAGGTCAAGATCGGCCGCCTACCGGCCAATCTGCTGCCGCTGCAGTCCGGCGTCGGCAACATCGCCAATGCGGTGATGGCCAGCCTCAACGAGGGACCGTTCGAGAACCTGACGGCTTATACCGAGGTGCTGCAGGACGGCATGCTCGATATGCTCAAATCTGGCAAGCTGACCTGTGCCTCGGCCACCGCCTTCTCGCTGAGTTCCGGCGCGCAGGCCGAATTGAACGCCAACTTTGCCTTCTACAAGGACAAAATCATCCTGCGCCCGCAGGAAATCTCAAACCACCCGGAAGTGATTCGCCGCCTTGGCGTGATCGCCATGAACGGCATGATCGAGGCCGACATCTACGGCAACGTCAATTCGACGCACGTGATGGGCACCAAGATTATGAACGGCATCGGTGGCTCCGGCGATTTCGCGCGCAACGCCTATCTGTCGATCTTCATGACCCCCTCACAGGCCAAGGACGGCCAGATTTCCTGCATCGTGCCGATGGCCTCGCATGTCGACCACACTGAGCACGACGTACAGGTCATCGTTACTGAACAGGGTCTGGCCGATCTGCGCGGCCTGTCGCCCAAGCAGCGCGCCAAGGTGATCATCGAGAACTGCGCCCACCCGCACTTCAAGCCGGCGCTGACCGACTACTACAAGCGCTCGCTCGAGCACTCGCCGGGCAAACAGACGCCGCACCTGCTTGAGGAAGCCTTCAGCTGGCACCTGCGCTACCTGCGCAAGGGCGCCATGTAAGCACTATGACATCGGCGAAGTTATCACGCCGATGTCCTTAAGGAAGAACCATCGGAAACGACGGCGGGCGACCCGGCCACCAATTGGCGGGTTGTCCGGCCTTATGCCTCTTGCCAGGATTGCGATACTCCGGCGGAGAAAAATGCGGCAACCTCGCCCGCCGGTACGGCCGCGCTGAACAGAAAACCCTGCACCTCGCGGCACCCATGCGCACTCAGGTAATCGAGCTGCTCACGGGTCTCAACCCCCTCCGCTATGACCGCCTTGCCGAGCTTTCCGGCAATGGCGATGATCGCCTGAATGATGGCGGCATCCCCCGGATCGTTCGTCATGTCGCGGACGAAAGACTGGTCGATCTTGATCTTGTCCAGAGGGAAGCGTTTGAGATAGGCCAGGCTTGAATAGCCGGTCCCAAAGTCATCCAATGAGAGACGCACCCCCAAGGCCTTCAGGTCGAACAGTACCTGGATGGCCCGCTCCGTATCTTCCATGAGCAGGCTCTCGGTGATTTCCAGCTCCAGGCGTTCGGCCGGCAACCCGCTTTCCCGCAGCACCCGGGCCACCATGCCCGGCAAACCGGGTTGCCGAAACTGAACCGTCGAGAGGTTGACGGCGACGATGGTCGGCGGCAGCCCGAGGACTTGCCATCTCATTTGCTGGAAACAGGCCTCCCTGAGCACCCACTCGCCGATCGGCAGAATCAGGCCAGTCTCTTCGGCAATCGGAATGAAACGAGCCGGCGGCACTAGGCCCATTTCCGGGTGACGCCAGCGCAACAGAGCCTCGAAACCGAACGGCTGAGCGCTGCCGACCCGATACTGCGGCTGGTAATAGACGACCAATTCCTGGCGACTGAGGGCCTTGCGTAAGCTGTTTTCCATAGCGAGCCGCTCGAACACCCCGGCATTCATCTGCGGGGTGAAAAACTGGTAGTTGTTGCGCCCCGCCGCCTTGGCCGAAAACAGCGCGGCATCGGCATTCTTCATCAGGGTTCCGAGATCGGTGCCGTCGAGTGAATAAACGCTGATCCCGATCGACGCGGACAGCGTCAGCTCATGCCCGTCGATATCGAACGGACGGACGACACTCTCCAGCAAACGCTGGGCGACGCGCCCGATCATCGCGGCATCGTCGCACTGCGTGAGCAAAATGGCGAACTCGTCCCCACCGGGCCGGCTGATCGTATCCCGCCCGTCGAGCAAGCTCCCCAGCCGTTGCGCGACCTGCTGCAAGAGCTTATCGCCCAGTTCATGTCCGAGCGAATCGTTGATGTTCTTGAAATGGTCCAGATCCACGAACAACAGGGCTATCCGGGCCGGCTGCCCATCTGAGCGCGCGACGGCCTCGGCCAAACGGATGTTCAGCAAGAAGCGATTGGGCAGGTCAGTGAGCGCATCGTACTCGGCCAGATGACGAATCTTTTCCTCTGCCTGTTTGCGCTCGGTGATGTCCCGCGCCATGCCGGCCACACCGACAATGACCCCGTCCTCGTCGCGCACCGGAACCCGGATGTAATCCAGGCGATGCGCCTTGCCGTGCCCATCGGCCACGTCCATCTCGAAATGATGCAGTTCGCCTGAGCGCAAGACTTCCCGATCGTGGGCGTCGAATACCTGGGCCAGGGAATCGGGCCAGACCTCGAGGGCCGTTTTTCCGATGATCTCGGCCACCGGCTTGCCGCACATGTGCGCGTAGGCCTCGTTGACCGCGTGCATGCGGAGCTGCTCGTCCGTAATCCAAGCCAGATCCGGGATGCTGTCGAGCAGGGCGCGCATGCGGGAAGCGGTCTCTCCGTAGGCGTTGCTCATGTTCTGCGCGAGCAGCACCGCCTGCACATAGCTGCGCTGCCAGGCGAGGATCAGGCCGAATAGGGCCAGGGCGAGAACCAGAGCGCTCAGCCCGTACACTGTTGCCTTGCGATACCACTCGGCCAATACTTCCTCCTCGGAGAGTCCGACAAGCACCACGAAGGGCAGATTCTCCAGATGACGGAAGGCGAAGATCCGGCGCACGTTGTCCTGAGAAGCGAGGGCCGTGAAGGAACCGGCATTAGTCGCCCCGACGTTTTCAATAATTCCAGGACTGAGGATGGGTTTGCCCAGGCGCGCGGGCAAGTTCGGCTGACGGGCGATCAAGCACAGCTCGCTGTTGTACAGCGACACCATGCCATGCTTGCCGACATCCACAGCTGCGTAAATCTGACGCAGCGCGTCCGCATTGACCGCCGCCTGCACCAGTCCGACAAAATTTCCCTGACGGTCGATCAAGCGACGGCTGACCGTGACGACCCAATTCTGGGTGAGCCGCGCAAAGATGGGCTCGGAGATGATGAGGCCGGCCAGCGGCTCGGTTTTGTTGCGTCGGAAGTAGGCTCGGTCGGCGATGTTGACGGCCGTCACCTTGCCCGTGGCGTCGTACGCCAGATCGCCCTCGGCATTCATGATGCGCAGGCTCTGCGACTCGGGAATGCGGGCCAGCAGGCGGGCTAGCTCCGGGTTGATGCGGCTCCCCTGCCCTGGCGGCAGGCCCTGGGGAAAGTCGGCCTGCATCTGATGCTGGACTTCCAGCAGCACGATGTCGATCTTCTCCACCGTGCCCCGGGTCTGCCCTTCCAGGGTAAGCGCGAGGTTTTCCACGTTGCGCCGGGCGTTACTCAGTTCGGTGTCGCGGGAATGATCGAGTTCAAACCACATTAGGGCGCAAAGACCGGACAACGCCAGCAATGCGATGACGACAAAAACGAACTGGCGGGAAGAAATACCGATCTGCTTGGTCAAAGTGGAGGCGCAATCTTGATGTTTTCCGGTAGCTCGACTCCACCGACTGGCGCCCGCCTCACCCTGGCGGGTGCAAACCCGCATCAGACGGGGATTTGCATCGAACCGAACCCTCTTTATTACATATTACCGCAGTATCTGGCGCCTTGTCCTTCAACCCCTTCCTTTCTGCATAGTTGGGGTTTTTTTTACATGCGGCAACCAAGAAACCGGGAATCGCCGAGGCGATCAGGGAAATATCTACGGAATAATTGGCGGCGCTACGCGAATGGGCATTACGCCGCTGCACCGGCCTCTGCTATCTTTCCACCATGCAATCAAAACTGCCTGTCGCCCTCGCTGGCGCCCGCGACACCCTGCCACTCGCCGTCGGTGCGATGCCCTTCGGCGTGATCTTTGGCACCCTCGCGGTGGCGGCCGGTTTGCCACCGATCGCCGCCATCGCCATGTCGGCGATCGTCTTCGCCGGTTCAGCGCAGTTCATTTCGCTCGCACTGATCGGCGGCGGCGCCGCCCTGCCGGTGATCTGGCTGACCACCGGCATCGTCAATCTGCGCCATGCACTCTACAGCGCCACATTGCAGCCAGTGGCGCGCCGCTGGACCCTGCCCTGGCGGCTGCTCACCGCCTTCTGGCTGACCGACGAGTGCTTCGCGGTGCTCGAACGGCGGCGGCAGACGGCCGGCGACGCCGATGCACTGCCCTACTACCTGGGCTCAGCCCTTTTCTTCTATCTCAACTGGCTGAGTTGGACAGCCGTCGGCACCCTGCTCAGCCAGCAGATGCCCGGGCTCGCCGCGCTCGGCCTCGATTTCGCGATGATCGGCACGTTTGCCGCGATGGCCGCGCCACAGCTCACGGCATTAACGCCGGTGGCGGTGGCCCTCACCGCCGGCAGCGTCGCCTGGCAGGCCCACAGCCTGCCCTACAAACTCGGGCTGGTGCTGGCGGCGCTGGCGGGCGTTCTGGTCGGCGTGATGCGCGATTACCGCAAGCGGCGAATGGCGACGGCAGCGCCATGAGTGACACATTGTGGGCAACCATTCTCGGCATGTTCGTGGTCACCTTCCTGGTACGCGCCAGTTTTCTCGTCTTCGGGCAAGGCCTGCGCTTCCCGCCGGCGCTGGTGCAGGCGCTTGGCCATGTGCCGGTGGCGGTGCTCACGGCGATCATCGTCCCCGAGGCGGTCGCGCCTGCCGGCCAGCTTGATCTCTCGCTGACTAACCCCTACTTGGTCGGCACGGTGGTCGCCGGGGCGATTGCCTGGAAGAACGGCCGGACCCTCACCGCCGTGATCGCCAGCTTCGCCGTCTTCGGCCTGCTGCGCTGGCTGGCCTGAGCGCCCTGCCAACCGCCTACGCAATCTGACGTATTCCGGCCTCGCCGCCGGCTCCTTAATCTGGCGTTGCCCTGCATCAATCGATTCCAACGTCCAATTCAAGGAGCTTTCATGAGCAATCGTCGCACCTTCATCAAGGCAACCGCCCTCTCCCTGGCCCTGGCTTCCGCCGGCCTGCTCTCCTTCGCTGCGCACGCCGCCGACACAATCAAGGTCGGCGTGCTGCACTCGCTGTCCGGCACCATGGCCATTTCCGAGACCGCGCTCAAGGAAACCGTGCTGATGACCATCGACGAGATCAACAAGTCCGGCGGCGTGATGGGCAAGAAGCTCGAACCGGTCGTCGTCGACCCAGCCTCCAACTGGCCGCTGTTCGCCGAAAAGGCCCGGCAGTTGCTAACCAAGGACAAGGTCGCCGTGACCTTCGGCTGCTGGACCTCGGTGTCACGCAAGTCGGTCCTGCCGGTATATAAGGAACTGAACGGCCTGCTCTTCTACCCGGTGCAATACGAGGGCGAAGAGCTTGAAAAGAACGTCTTCTACACTGGCGCGGCGCCAAACCAGCAGGCGATCCCGGCCGTCGAATACCTGATGAGCAAGGACGGCGGCGAGGCCAAGCGCTTCGTCCTGCTCGGCACCGACTACGTCTATCCGCGTACGACCAACAAGATCCTGCGCGCCTTCCTGCACAGCAAGGGCGTTGCCGATGCCGACATCATGGAAGAGTACACGCCCTTCGGCCACTCCGATTACCAAACCATCATCGCCAAGATCAAGAAATTCGCTTCGGAAGGCAAGAAGACTGCCGTGGTATCGACCATCAATGGCGATTCCAACGTGCCTTTCTACAAGGAACTGGGTAATGCCGGCCTAAAGGCCACCGACGTGCCGGTCGTCGCTTTCTCGGTCGGCGAGGAGGAACTGCGCGGCGTCGATACCAAGCCGCTGGTCGGCCAGCTGGCATCCTGGAACTACTTCGAGTCGCTGAAGAACCCGGAAAACGCCAAGTTCGTCAAAATGTACAAGGACTGGGCCAAGAAGCAAAAGCTTCCGAACGCCGACAAGGCCGTCACCAACGATCCGATGGAAGCCACCTACGTCGGCATCCACATGTGGAAACAAGCAGTCGAGAAGGCGAAGAGCACCGACGTCGACAAGGTCATCGCCGCGATGGGCGGCCAGACTTTCAAGGCACCGGACGGCTTCACCATTCAGATGGACGAAAAAAATCACCACCTGCACAAGCCGGTATTCATCGGCGAAGTGAAGGCCGACGGCCAGTTCAACGTCGTCTGGAAGACGCCCGGCCCGATCAAGGCGCAACCGTGGAGCCCATACATCCCGGGCAATGACAAGAAGAAGGATGAACCGGAAGGCAAGTAATCCGGCTGGCAATGATCGACGGGGGCTGCGGCCCCCGTTTTCTTGTGTTTTTTACTTCTTTCTCGAAACGTCCGCCCCCTTCCTGGAAGTGCTCGATCACCCCGCGCACACCAAGCCACACCACAAGTAGCATTCACTGGTCCGGGTGTTCTCGCTTGCGCGCAGCGTACCAGCCGGTACGCAAACTCGGCGCGACCGTTCCCGTCTCGGGCTTGCGCGACGGCGCATCGTCTCGGTACTGTGCACCTTCGCGATCCCGCCGCCACTCCGGCGACTTACGGCGCGGGGCTCGACGAGCGCGAGAGCGGGCCAGCTTGAAATTCAGCTCGCAGCTGCTCAAGCCGGTCGGCGACAACCAAGGAGGGTTGTAAAGGATGCGCATTCTTCGGGACATCCCGATTCGCGGCAAACTGACGCTGATCATCATGCTGACCTGCGGCGTGGCACTGGTCCTCGGGGTCGTCGCCCTGGGCATCCGCTACGCGGCCGCCGAGCAGGATAACCTCGCGCAGCACATGTCGATACTGACCAAGATCGTCGCAACGAACTCAACGTCGGCACTGGCTTTCAACGATCCGGAATGGGCCTGGAAGACGCTAAACGCCCTGGACGCCGATCCGGGGGTGAGCACTGCCGATGTCTACGACGCCCAGGGACAGCTGTTCGCCAGCTTTCGCACGCAGCATGAATACGACGGCAAGGGTCACATCGCGACGGGACATCTCGACCCACTTGCCGCCGGCGATGTCCCGCAACAACGCTCCGGCCTGCTGTTGATGGAGGATACGCTACGCATCTCGCGGCCGATCGTACTGGATGGCGAAAGAATTGGTACGATCGTGCTGACCGCAGACCTGACACGCTTGCGCGCCAGCTTGCTGGTCGATGCTTTCGCCATGGCATTGATTGTCCTGGCGGCGGGGCTGGTTGCCTTGCTGCTCGCCTCTCGCCTGCAGAAACTGGTCTCCGAGCCGATTCGCCGCTTGGCGACGACGATGAAGCATGTCTCCGTCGTCAAGGACTATTCCCAGCGGGTAGCCAGCAGCGGGGGCGACGAGTTGGGATCGCTGATCGGCGGGTTCAACGAAATGCTGGACCAGATCCAGCTGCGCGACGAGAAGTTGCAGCACAGCCGCGAGCAACTCATGCTGGCACAGCAAATCGCGCAGCTTGGCAACTGGGAATGGGACGCCGGACACGGCCGCCTTCTCCTGTCCGAGGCGGCGTGCAGTGTATTCGGCATGAACAATGGACTGCATTGGCTAAGCTTCGAGGCGTTTCTGGCGCGGGTACATGACCGCGACCGCGCGTGGGTGCGTGACGCGCTGCTGGCGGCCTTGTCGGGCAACGCCTCGCTCGACATGGAGCATCGCGTCGTAACCGATGACGGTACGCTCCGTCATGTCCATCAGCGCGGGAAGATGTGCGCCGACGCCGCGCAAACCTTGCGCCTCGTTGGAACCGTACAGAATGTGTCGGAACGCGTAAAGACGGCGGCGGATCTGCGAATCGCGGCAAAAGCGCTCGAAAACACAGTGGATTCGGTCATGGTGCTAAATACGGACCGGCTGATCGTCTGGGTCAACAAGGCCTTTACACAAATGACCGGCTACGCCCGCGAGGATGTCGTCGGCCGTCCGCCCGAAGTGCTCAAATCCGACCGCCTCCCCGAGGGGTTTTACGAAGATATCTGGAATCAGGTCAGTGCGACTGGCCAATGGCAAGGAGAAGTCTGGAGCCGGCGCAAGAACGGCGAAAGCTATCCGCAGCGGCTCAGCATCAGCCAGATCAAGGATGCGGCCGATCACGTATCGCACTTTGTCTCCGTGAGCAACGACATCTCGCACTACAAACAATATGAGACGCAACTGGAGTTCCTCGCGCATCACGATACGCTGACACAGTTGCTAAATCGTGGCCAGTTCGAGACCCGGCTTAGGGAGGCGGTGGCGCGGACCAATCGTCAAGGGACGAAGGGCGGCGTGATGTTTGTCGATCTGGATCACTTCAAGGCCGTCAATGATTCGCTCGGTCATGCCGTCGGCGATCAACTGCTTCGCGCCGCAGCGGCGCGGATCAGACAATGCGTGCGCGAAAGCGACATCGTCGCCCGACTGGGCGGCGACGAGTTCGCCATCCTGCTTGACGGGCTATCGACGCCCGAGACCGCCGCAAAGATCGCCAGCAGTGTGGTCAGCGCGTTGGCCAAGTCCTTCAACATCGCCGGACACCAGCTGTTTATCTCGGCCAGCATCGGCATCAGCTGCTATCCGGAGGACAGCCTCGACGCGGACGCCCTGCTCTTGAACGCGGACATCGCGATGTACCAAATCAAGGAAGCGGGGCGCAATGGCTTCCGTTTCTTTTCTGGCGAGTCCAGAAACGGCGCGGCAGAAAAATCCTGACTCGCCATCCGCCCCCACCAACTTGAACGCCCAGCGTGGATCACGACCAATGCGCGGGGGACGTGCCATGAGCGCCCAAAAATGAAGGCGAAGCTGGCCCCGCTAGTTCCTGGCGCCTCGCTCCTACTGCATATCGACCGCTTGCCGGCTGACAAGGTCTTGCCCGGCTACAAGGCGGCACGATAAAAATAGTAGGTGGCCCTGTAGGGAACTCGGGCGATCTGGCCGCTATTCGCCGAACTACACGGCTCAGACGGCGCGATTCCGCCAACGGTCTGCAGACGTTGGATGCTCTTGGTTTGTGTAAGTACACCGACCCCCGTGGTCGACTTGCTGGTCAACAGCAGCCAGGGAATTGCCGATCGAATTGGCCCGGGGTCGCGCGCCTTGACTTCACCCACAACCGCGCTGGCGTCGACAGCCTCCCACGTCGGCCCCGCATAGTGCTTGCCAACCGGACGTCCTGAACGATCTACGAGCGCAGCCTCGGGAGCGCGGAAGGCCCACTCGTACTTCGAAGGCTGGCCTGAGCTGACGGCACATTCATAGATCTGGACGCCGGAGGCTAAGGCCTCGAGGAAGACGGACTGATCGGCGGGTGCGAGCAAAGCCGCTGGCACGCCTTTAGGAGCGCCGAGCGGCACCGTTGCACAACCATTCGCAAAGAAAACGGCAACCAAGACAAGGGGGCCCAATACCGGGTGTAACTTCATCGCGTTCCTTTCCGACGAACGAAGCGAACTAGCCATTCGACAAGATTCGGAGCCCCTGTTCATTGATGCATCAGGCTACTCATGCGCGCGTCACTCTTGCGGGGCAAGTTCGATGATCAGCACCCGGCACGGTACGGCGCCACTATTCCTTGCCGATATCATGCCCGCCGGATGATTCTCACCGGGTCCTTCGAAGTAGGTGGCGCCGGCCTGGTAAGTCCGCGTCCTGCCCTCCTTCCAGTTGATCGTGATCGCCCCTTCCAGAACATAGCGCAGCCCTGGACCCTTGTGCGCATGGAATGGAACCTCGCCGCCCGGCTCGATCGCCAGCAGGGTCGCCTTCATGCTCCATTTTCCGGGCGGCAGCTCGTTAATCGGGACTTGCTGCAGCTTGTCGGCGTGGAACTTTGGTGCGCCGGGCGTCTGCGCGCCGGGCGTCTGCGCGCCGGACGGCGCCGCACTCAAAACCATGATCGCAGCGGCAAGGCCGAGTGCCGCTGCGGTACGAATCCCGGAAATCGACATGTTTTTCTCCTCAGGTCAGGTATTGCTGGACACCGGCGAATTGGACATGGCGCGGTGTCGGGAGTTTTCTGCGTCGCCGCGCGGCGTAGCGCGCTGTCGCGGATTCGCAGATCGCTTGCCGAGCAAGGCGCCGCACGCCGCCCTTACAAATCCTTACTTTTCTCTTGTGCGCCCAAGCCCAAGCGCAGGCGTTAGAGCCCACAGGGAACATTTTTTTGTCAGGAGAAGATCATGAACAAACTCTGGATTCCGGCCTTACTTGCCACCGCCGTCTTTAGCGCCAACGCGTTCGCCGATCACGATTGGGACGACGAGGATCACTACGAGAACCGCCATCAGCACCGGATGGAGCGCATCGTCGTGCAGCCTGATTACTACCATCCGCAGGTGGTCTATCAGGCACCGCCAGTGGTCTATCAAGCGCCCCCAGTGGTCTATCGCGAACGCGTTGTGTACCGAGAGCGCCCGGTCTACTATCAGCCGGAACCGCGCTACTACGAGCGGCCCGCTGCTTACCCCAGCTACAACGGGAACCACATGGTGGGCCAGGTCATCGGCGCAGTTGCCGGCGGCGTCATTGGCAACAACATCGGCAACGGGAACGGGCGTGTTGCTGCGACCGCGCTTGGCGCAGTCGTCGGCAGCGTGGTCGGCGGCAACATGGCCGGCTACGGCGACTAGGGCGGGCTCGCCTGCGTCGGAGAGCCCCCGACATTCTCTTTGGATGGTTTGACGGCAGGGCACCGGCCGCCGCCTGCGTCTTGATCATAGGCAAGCGGCACGATTTCTACGACAATCCGTACCTGAGAATTTTCCCGTTGGAGCACGCATGAATACGACGTACAAAACCGCCGCGGCAATCGCGGCAAGTTTCCTGTTTTTCAGCATCGCCCAGGCCGACACGACGGAAGGCAGCGGCTCGGGAACGACAACGACAACGGAGTCTGGCCCGATGGAGAAGACCGGCACCGCCATCGAACACGGGGCGAAAGCCACCGCCAATGGCATCGAACGCGGCACGAAAGCCGCAGTCAATGGCGTCAAGCGCGGCGCAACGGCGGCGGCCAATGGGATCGAACGCGGCGCGGAGGCAACCGGCAAGGCGGTCCATAAGGTAGCCAAGAAGATTGGCATCTCCGACAAGACTGATACCGAGAGCCAGGACGCCAAGCCGTAAGCACACCAACTCACGAACGAGCGCGAGCCGGCACGAAGCCGGCGCTGAGCGCCGACCTTTATACCCCGGAAGCCGAACGGCGCTTCCGGGTCCACAGCACCAAACCCCGCTTCACCCGTACGCAATTCAGCGTATTCCTGATCCCCGCTCCGGTCATTAATCTGTCCTTGCACGGCACCAACCGCGGACAGACTTTCCATGACTAGATATCTCTTTGCCTTCCTGCTTTACGCTTGTTGCGCATCGGCGCACGCGGCGCTCGACGCGCAACAGGTGCGCCGCCTGGCGGCCGAAGATTCGAGCGACAAGGTGGCGGCCATCGAGCAGTTGACGCAAACCGCCGACCCGGACGCCGTGCGTGTCCTCAAGGCGATGGCCGACGACAGCCTCTTCCTGGCCGGCGACCGGGTCGTCATCGTCGACGGCGAGCAGGCCTTCGACGCTGCCACGGGGCGCGCCATTGCGCTGCCCGAGAACCCCGAGTCGATTACCGTTAATAACCGGATTCGCGGCGAACTGGACGGCGCGCTGGCCGCGCTCAAACTCTTTGACACCGACGCCGGCGTCCGTCTGGCTTCGGCGCAAAAGCTGCAAAGCCAAGTCAGCCCGGCCATGGCGCCCCTGCTGGGCCGGGCTCTGGAAAAGGAAGGCGACGGTCGGATCAAGGTGCTGCTTACCCTGGCGTACGCTCAGTCCCGGCTCGGCGACGCCGATCCGGCAGTCCGCCTGGCCGCCGTCAAGGCGCTCGCCGAGACGTCATCGCCGACCATCCGCAGCGTTCTGCTGCGCCTCACCGAGAAGGCCAGCGAGCCTGACGACAAGGTGCGCTATGAGGCCGTCGCCGCCCTCCAGTCGATCGACGGGCGCCTGGCGCTGGCCGAGAACCTGGCGCGCGTCTTCTCCGGCCTCTCGCTCGGCAGCATCCTGCTGCTCGGCGCGCTCGGCCTAGCGATCACCTACGGCGTGATGGGCGTCATCAACATGGCGCACGGCGAACTGCTGATGGTCGGCGCCTATTCAGCCTACGCCATGCAGAGCGTCTTCCGCGCCTACTTCCCGGCGGCCGTCGATTGGTATCTGCCGGCGGCGATTCCGGTCGCCTTCTTCGCTGCGGCACTGGTCGGCGTACTGATGGAGCGCACGGTCATTCGCTGGCTCTACGGACGCACGCTGGAAACGCTGCTCGCTACCTGGGGCCTATCCCTGGTGCTGATCCAGAGCGCCCGTGTCGTGTTCGGCGCGCAGAACGTTGAAGTCTCGAACCCGAGCTGGATGTCGGGTGGCGTCGAACTGCTGCCCAACCTGATCCTGCCGTGGAACCGCATCGTCATCGTCGGCTTCGCGCTCTTCGTGCTGCTCCTCGTCTGGGTGCTGATGAACAAGACGCGGCTTGGCATGTTCGTCCGCGCCGTCACGCAGAATCGCCGCATGGCCGGCTGCGTTGGCGTGCCGACGGCGCGCATCGATACCCTGGCCTTCGCGCTCGGCGCTGGCATCGCCGGCCTCGGCGGCCTGGCCCTGTCGCAAATCTCCAACGTCGGGCCGGACATGGGCCAGGGCTACATCGTCGACTCCTTCATGGTCGTCGTGCTCGGCGGCGTCGGGCAGCTGGCCGGCGCCGTGTGGGCCGCGCTCGGTCTCGGGATCTTCTCGAAGTTGCTCGAAGGCTGGGCCGGCGCGGTGATCGCCAAGATCGCCATCCTCGTCTTCATTATCGTCTTCATCCAGAAGCGCCCGCAGGGCATCTTCGCCCTCAAGGGCCGCTCCGTCGAATGAGCCCCGCCATGCACAAGCCCCTGACTCTCCGTTTCCTTACCGCGCTCGATGGCAAGAGCTGGCTGGCGCTCGGACTCTTCCTCGCCGTCACGCTCGTCGCCGTGCCGCTGCTCCATCTCTACGTTGCGCCGGAGAGCGCCTTCCACGTTTCGGCCTACGCCATCACGCTGTTCGGTAAGATCATGTGCTACGCCATCGTTGCCGTCGCCATGGACCTGATCTGGGGCTACGGCGGCATCCTGTCGCTCGGTCACGGCCTCTTCTTCGCCCTCGGCGGCTACGCCTTCGGCATGTACCTTATGCGCCAGATCGGGCGCGACGGCAGCTACCAGAGCGATCTGCCGGACTTTATGGTTTTCCTCGACTGGAAGGAGCTGCCGTGGTACTGGAGCGGCTCCGACAGCCTGTGGTGGGTGGCGCTGCTGGTCGTCGTCGTGCCGGCGCTGGTCGCCTTTGTCTTCGGCTACTTCGCCTTCCGCTCGCGCATCAAGGGCGTCTATTTCTCGATCATCACGCAGGCGCTGACCTACGCTGCGATGCTGCTATTCTTCCGCAACGAAACCGGCTTTGGCGGCAACAACGGCTTCACCGACTTTAAGCGCGTGTTCGGCTACACGATCACCTCGCCGGACACCCGCCTCACGCTGTTCGGTCTGACCGCGCTGCTGCTGGCATTGACGCTGGTCTTCGCGCGCTGGTTGGTGACCTCGAAGTTCGGCCGCGTGCTGACGGCGATCCGCGACGCCGAGTCGCGCGTCATGTTCATCGGCTACGACCCGCTCTGGTACAAGCTCTTCGTTTGGACCCTGTCGGCCATCCTGTGCGGCATCGCCGGCGCGCTCTACGTGCCGCAAGTGGGCATCATCAACCCCTCGGAAATGAGCACCGCCAACTCGATCGAGATCGCCATCTGGGTCGCCGTCGGCGGGCGCGGCACGCTGATCGGCCCGGTCATCGGCGCCTTCGTGGTCAACCTGGCGAAAAGCTGGTTCACCGTTTCCTTCCCCGAGTACTGGCTGTTCTTCCTCGGCCTGCTCTTTATCGTCGTCACCCTGCTCTTGCCGCAGGGCCTCGTCGGTCTATGGAAGAAGCTCGCCGTCAAGCCAGGAGCCACCCGATGAACGCGCGCAACTCCTATCCCTCACTGCTCGACCCCGACGAAAGCGACGGCAGCGGCGGCGATAGCAGCGGGCAGCAGGGACACCGCATCATTCCCGGCGAACTCGACCTCTCGCACAAGGTCATCCTCTACCTTGACGACATCAACGTCAGCTTTGACGGCTTCAAGGCGCTGAATAATCTGTGCCTGACCATCGACGCCGGCGAGTTGCGCTGCATTATCGGCCCGAACGGCGCCGGCAAGACGACGATGATGGACGTCATCACCGGCAAGACGCGCCCCGACTCGGGCACCGCCTTCTTCGGCCAGAGCATCGACCTGACGCGCCTGTCCGAGCCGGAGATCGCGCACGCTGGGATCGGCCGCAAGTTTCAGAAGCCAACTATCTTCGAGCAGCACAGCGTCTTCGAGAACCTTGAACTGGCGATGAAGACCGACAAGCGCGTGTGGCGCAGCCTGTTTGCCTGCCTGCGCGACGAACAACGCGACCGCATCACCGCCACGCTGCGCCAGATTCGCCTCGATGCGCAGGCCGACCGGCCGGCCGGCCTGCTCTCGCACGGCCAGAAACAGTGGCTGGAGATCGGCATGCTGCTGGTGCAGGAGCCGCAATTGCTGCTACTCGACGAACCGGTCGCCGGCATGACTGACGACGAGACCATGCGCACCGCCGAGCTTTTCGTCTCGCTCGCTGGCAAGCATTCGCTGGTCGTGGTCGAACACGACATGGCCTTCGTCGGCCAGCTCGGCGGCCTCGTCACCGTGCTGCACGAAGGCTCGGTCCTCACCGAAGGGCCGCTCTCGGTGGTCCAGGAGGATCCGCGCGTCATCGAAGTCTACCTCGGACGATAAACATGCTCAGCGTCGAAGGCATCAACCAGTACTACGGCGGCAGCCACATCCTGCGCGGCCTCTCCTTCGCCACCGAATCCGGCAAGGTAACCACCCTGCTCGGGCGCAACGGCGTCGGCAAGACGACACTCCTCAAATGCCTGATGGGCGTGTTGCCGACACGTAGCGGCAGCATCCGCTTCGGTGGCCGCGACATCACCCATGCGGCGCCGCACGAGCGCGTCCGCGCCGGCATCGGCTACGTGCCGCAGGGGCGCGAAATCTTCCCTCGCCTGACCGTCGAGGAGAACCTGCTGATGGGGCTAGCTAGCCAGCCGGGCTGCACGCGCATTCCGGAACGCATCTTCGAAATGTTCCCGGTCCTGCGGCAGATGCTGCATCGGCGTGGCGGCGACCTCTCCGGCGGCCAGCAGCAGCAGCTGGCGATCGGCCGCGCGCTGGCCATGGAACCGAAACTGCTGATCCTCGACGAGCCGACCGAAGGCATCCAGCCGTCGATCATCAAGGACATCGAACGCGCCATCCGCCTGCTCGCCGCAACCGGCGAAATGGCCATCCTGCTCGTTGAGCAGTACTACGACTTCGCCGAATCGCTGGCCGACCAGTACCTGCTCATGGAGCGCGGCGAATTCATCATGCAGGGCAAGGGCGAGGACATGCCGAAGGACGGCGTGCGCGAGGCTCTCGCCGTCTGAAAGCAGTTGCCCCGCCCGCCATGCATCGAATTGAGGCTCGCTCGGCCAAGGCAAGAGGCCTTGTCAGCATGCCTGAGCCGGTCTGAATGACAGGTCTTCCGGGCGATGGGATAGGAAGCGCGTCTATCGCGGGGGTCATTGCTCACCGTCGAATAGCAGCTTCAAAGTGGTCGGTTTCACATTCGTTTCCATGGTGAAGCAGAGCCCTTTAGTTCGCGTCGGAACGGGGGGCTGCAGATGATTCTGGCTTGAAGCAGATTCGCAACCATCCGGCCGACTGGCCACCTTGCCCCGCCCGCGCCAAGCCGGCGCCCGAGCTACCACATCAAGTCGTCCGGGATCTGGAAGGCGGCATACGGATCGTCCGCATCGATCTCGGTGCTGGTCTTGTTCACCCGAACGACGAGCGAGGCATCCCGCTCGGCGATCTTGTCGGCGATCACCCGGGGGACCAATTCCGTGCCGCCGCCGTGGCAGACGATCACTAAGCGCCCGGCCATCAGATGCACCTGGACTGCGGCCGACACATACAGCCGTTGGATTTTATTGCCGTGGGTAAAGTTGTACGCGATATCGCCGGCGCCCTTGCTCTGGCGATTCTTCTGCACCATCTGGGCAATTTGCGCCATGATTGCCTTTTGGGTGGCGGCCGCATCGCGCTGGGCATTGAGTTCGCGAGCCCGTTCGGCATTTCTACGTTGCGTTTCTAGGGCAGCCAAGCGCACTTCGTCGACGCTTTGCGTGCCGGTCCGGCGCTCGACCTTCTTCTGCTTGTTCTTCTCCTGATTGGCCACTTTGACTTTGTTCTTGTCGACTAGGCCGGCCTTCAAAAACTGCTCTTGCAAAGAAGCCATATCTGCTCATCCGTCAAAGGGGGTCGGCTGGTCCAGGCAGCGGCGCCAGCCAGCGGGAAGGCGTTAGCATAGCAAAAGTCGACGCCGCCGACCCGCGATCGCTGCCTGGCTGGTGCGCTTGGTCAAGAAGCGCGCTGAAGCCGCCCCACTTCAGCCGCCCACCGCAACACACGCATCCAGCCGTTTGATCCACTCAGTCTTCTTCGCCGCATCCGCAAAGCTCGCTTCGAAACTGTTGCGCGCCAATTGATACCAGACTTTCGCATCGAAAGCGAAGGCCGCCTGTACGGCGCGCACATTGTCGTTCATATAACCGCCGAAATAGGCCGGGTCATCGCTGTTGATGGTGACTTTGGCACCGGCGGCGAGTAGACCTGCGAGGGAGTGCTGTTCCATCGCAGGATAGACGCATAGGCGGATATTCGACAGTGGACAGACGGTGAGCGCGATGCCTTCATGGATCAGGCGGGCGAGGATGGCAGGGTCTTCGACCGCGCGTACGCCGTGGTCGATGCGCTGCGCGCCAAGTAGAGCGAGCGCCTGGCTGATGTATTCGGGCGGCCCTTCCTCGCCAGCATGCGCGACGACCGGCTTGCCGAGCGCGCGGCACCGTTCGAACAGCCGGGCGAATCGGGCGGGCGGATTGCCTTTCTCTGAGGAATCGAGACCGAAGCCGGCGAAGTCATCCAGATAGGGTTCAGCCTCTGCCAGCGTGGCGAAGCCGTCTTCCTCGGAGAGGTGGCGCAGGAAGCACAAAATCAGGCTGGCGTCGATCCCCCAGCGCGCCTCACCCGCTGCCATGCCGGCAAGCAGGCCGGAGATCACGGTGCCGATCGGGATACCACGTGTGGTATGCGTCTGCGGGTCGAAGAAGATCTCGGCGTGGATCACGTTGTCAGCGGCGGCGCGTTCCAGGTAGGCGAGCATCAGGTCGCGGAAGTCGTCGGCGGTGCGCAGTACGTCGGCGCAGGCGTAGTAGAGATCGAGGAAGGATTGCAGACTGTCGAAATCATAGGCTGCGGCCAGCGCCGCCTCGTCGGCGTAGGGCACCCTGATGCCGTTGCGGCGGGCGAGCGCAAAAACCAGCGCCGGCTCCAGGGTGCCTTCGATGTGCACGTGCAGCTCGGCCTTGGGCATGCGGCAGGCGAATTGGAGGATGGCCTCCTCGTCTTGCGTGACAGTCATTGCGGGGTCTCCAAGGAAAATGAATTATGAACTACTCCAACCGAGTCGCTGAGCGATTGGATGGCGTTTCGCAGGACACAAACCCTGCCGCCGTCAGTTCCTGACGTGATTGGGGCGCAGTCGGCGTGCC
>Ga0209125_1001165_pt1 | contig 26506 bp, 18 predicted proteins | sample BarGraIncub1131A_FD_184503 | JGI IMG/M metagenome (GOLD analysis project Ga0209125, IMG submission 184503) | Arctic peat soil microbial communities from Barrow, Alaska - Barrow Graham LP Incubations 11-31A (SPAdes) (version 2) | ecosystem: Environmental > Terrestrial > Soil > Wetlands > Peat... | reverse complement strand
CACACCAAACTCCTGGGCGATTTCGTTTGCCGTCTTAGCCCCGCGGATCGCCTCAAGTGCGACTTTGGCCTTAAACTGACCGGTGAAGGTCTTGCGATTCTTTTCACTCATAGCCTGCTCCTTTTTCGTCAGGCTACCATCTTAAACTATTGTCCTCAAACCGGGGTCCACTATACAGATTTCCTCATAGATTTTAAGAAAGAAGGCGAAACTGTCCTAAAAGTCCGAACTATCAAGGAGTTGAAAGATCTGGATAATCCGAGGGTTATAGAAAAGTTAGAAATAGAACGTACCTATTATAAAGAACAGGGGTTTGATTGGGGAATAGTGACTGAAAAGGAAATCCCCAATGATTTGGCGAAAAATGTTGAATGGGTACACACTGCTCTGAATCTAGAGAACGTACCTCACGGATTGCAGGTTGAAATGATCCCAATGGTGGAAGGGTTGCTTTTTGAAATTATGAATATGGATCCCCGGAAGGCACTTTCACACGCGGCTCTTGAGACTGACAACCGCCTCGGGCTTAAACATGGTACTTCTCTTTGGGTGGTGACACATCTCATTGCCTCGCTCAAGTGGCATGTGGACATGCATCGGCCAATTGCAACGGATAAACCGTTGTCTCTCGTCAGAGGGAGAGCACTGACCACTGTATAGTCAGATTAATGGCGAATGTACCCGCACCTCAGAACATAAATATTGTAAAACAATGACTTAGAGGGCATTCAGGTAATGGCTGAAATTATCAAAGGGACCATTATTGAATGGTTGCCGGCCCCCAAGGAAGGGGACGAGCAAGAGCAGACTCCAGAGCCTCAAGGACTGCGCCTTATGGAGCGGGTACTCTGGGTTTGTCCTCAGCGAAAAGATGTGGTTGCCATATCACTTGATGAAAAAAGAAAGCCTTTGCCAATCTTTAGGCTTATGGAAGACCTTAATGATGCGATGGAGCATGATTTAGCATTTCGCAGGTTGGTAGACCCTTATGCAAAATACGCAAAACCTGATGAGGATTTTCTGGAGAAGCACAAGGGCACCCGGGACCGCAGTTATAAAATCATCATGGACATAGCAAAAAAAGAGCCGGATATATATTTTCCCGAAACTCGTGGAAGGTTGATCAGGGAGGCGGCTGAGGAGCATGACGCGGAACGATGCGAAGTTTACTCGTCTCTTCGGAGATTCTGGATAAGGGGGATGATGCCTAATGCAGTACTGCCTAATTATGGCAGGTGCGGTGCGCCTGGTGTGGAGAGGGTGATAATTGATCTCGCCGCAGTCAAAAGGGGGAGACCATTGAAAATCCAGCTAGTAGACCCGGAGCACGCCGGTGTGAACATTGATGAAGATACAAAGAAAATAATAAGAATTGCTTTAAAGCTTTATTATAACTCAAGAAAGTCACAACAAAATACTTTGAGAGACGCCTATGACTTGATGATAATCAACCATTTTTCAATCGGAGAGAGGGTAGAAAGGAACCGTATTGTTAAGGTGCTGCCTCCATCATCACAACTTCCGAGCTTTGATCAATTTAAATATTGGTCCGGTAAACAGCAGGTAACTGCTGAGTCGATTATCAAGCGTGTTGGCAAAAGTGCTTTCAATCTAAATTACAGGCCAATTTTGGGAGACTCAACTCAAATGGCGCAAGGCCCCGGCTCGATTTACCAGATTGATGCCACAATAATGGATGTTTATGCTGTAAGTGTGCTTAATCGGAATCGAATAGCAGGCAGGCCCGTCCTCTATTTCGTTACAGACGTTTTTAGCCGAATGATTGTCGGTATTTATGTTGGCTTTGAGGGCCCAAGCTGGATTGGAGCAATGATGGCAATTGCGAACGCCACCATAAATAAAGTTGCTTTTTGCGCCGAGTATGGAATTGAAATCAGCGAAGAAGAATGGCCATGTGGATTCTGTTGCGAGGAGTGGTTGGCTGACGGGGGAGAAATGAAATCACTTAACTCTGACAACTTGGTGGAACTTGGTATGGCAGTGGCTAACTGTCCTCCTTATCGCGGTGATTTCAAAGGTATCGTGGAGCGCATGTTCGGAAAATCAAACCAAGTTACTACAAAGTGGCTACCCGGGGCAGTGCATGAACGTGCACCGGGCGAGAGAGACCACCGCCTTGATGCACAGGTTGATGTGCGTCAAATTACGGAATTGATAATCAACATGGTGATCGAGCACAACCTGTCACATTATATGGACTACTACAGGCCGGATCGGGACGTGATAGCGGATGATGTGCAACCTATACCGATAGCGCTTTGGAACTGGGGGATTGTCCACCGGTCGGGCCATCTGATTGAAAAGACGCCGGATGTCATCAGACTCAACCTAATGCCAAATGACAGTGCAACGGTCACTCCTGAAGGAATAAAGTTCAAAAAACTGCACTATAATTGTGATCGGGCAAAGACGGAGCAGTGGTTTACGCGAGCTCGCTATGATGGTAGTTGGCAGATTCGGGTATCCTTTGACACTAGGCGGGCAGATCAGATTTACTATCGTCTCGATGATAATAACTTCGAGGTGTGTACGCTAGTAGAAGCTGATGCACAGTTTAGTCAATCGAGCTTTGAGGAAGTTGATGATTATTTTTCTATAAAAAACCTTCGCTCAAAGCAAAATGAGGATAACAGATTAAGTAGCGCTGCTCGCAGGCATGCGGCGAATGAAGAGGTGATCGCAAAGGCCATGGCTTTGAAAAAAGCCTCTCCGCCAGAGGATGTTAGCAACACCAGGCGGTTAAAAGATATCAGTAAAAACCACAATGAGGAAAAGAAGCGTAACCGGCAAAACGAGGCTTTCCGTTTGGAAGGCCAAGGTGCAAACGACAATGCCGATATCACGCCGCAGTTGGAGGCTACCATTGCCGAAAACTCACCTGCCCCTCCAGTCATTACTGCCGCAGTGCAAAAGAAGAACATGCTCGATACGTTGAGAAAGACCAGCAAAGGAGAATAGATGATGCCTGGAATTAGGTCTCAGGAATCCCTTTTTACAGGAAGCGTGGTCGAGGCTCGGTACCACGAAACAAACGACCCCATGTATAGACATAACGCTTACATAGAAGCATTACCGCCTCTTTTTGACGATGAAAAGGCGGCAAGCCTGATGGAGCGTGAGCCATCCTACAATGAACAGGAGCGGTTATTATCTGACATGCAAAGACTCCATGCAGTGCAGAGGATTTCTGACTGCATCTTTCCACTCCCTGAGTATCTTCTTCTGATGCAAAAATTTCAACGCATGATTCGGGATGGATACATGGCAAGGAACCCACTGTCAAAAGAGTGGGTAAAGCAAATCAATATAGCATTCCCCTCTCTTGACTGGGACAACGGCTATGAAGGCTATATTCCGCCAATTCGGCTGACCGCTGCTGGCTTCAATGTGGTTGGTGCGAGTGGGGTTGGCAAGTCAACACTGGTGGAAAGTATTCTTTTCGTTTTTCCTCAGGTGATAATTCACCACAAGTATAATGACGAGCCTTTTGAGCAAAAGCAACTGGTCTGGCTAAAGCTGGATTGTCCCTTTGACGGTTCTTTGAAGGGATTGTGCATGTCGTTTTTTCATGCGATTGACCAGGTCTTAGGAACTTCGTATGCCAGTAGATTTAGTAATCGAATGACCGTTGATAGTCTTATCCCGATCATGGCTAAGTTGGCAGGGAATTTAGGTTTGGGCGTTCTGGTCATTGACGAGATCCAACGTTTACTTGATTCGAGCAGCGGCGGCGCCCAAAAAATGTTGAATTTTTTCGTCCAGCTCACCAACACTATTGGAGTCCCGGTTGTGATGGTAGGGACCTACAAGGCTTTTCGCCTTTTCAACAAAGAGTTCGCGAGTGCACGCAGGGGTGCAGGACAAGGTGATACAATCATGGGCAATATGGCTCACGATGAATATTGGGATTATTTTCTCGAAAAAATTTGGAGATATCAGTTTACGAATACTCTGACACTTTTAACCCCAAAGCTCAATTGGGCTCTTTATGAAGAATCTCAGGGGATAGCGGATATTGCAATTAAACTCTACATGTTTGCCCAGTGGCAACTGATAGGCAGTGGTGATGAACGCCTTACGCCTGAACTATTTTCGGACGTTGCCAGTGCCAACTTAAATGCGGCTGGGCCGATGCTTGCCGCAATGCGCACAAAGGATTTTGACGCGCTGGGCAAAATCGAAGACATGTTTCTGCCAAAAGCTGCTCTCGACGAATGCTTGAATGCCGCGGAACATCGTGTGGCGCTATACGGAACGCTCGACACCCTTCGCAACCGAACCCGCGCGACCAAGGGCGCCGTAGACGAAATAGGCGAATCTCCGGTAGATTCCTTGACCATGCTGGTGCAAGCGGGCTATGAGCGTGCTCTGGCCATGCACTGTGCGCAAATGGCCGTAAACCGGTTTGCTGCTGAAGACAATCTGACATCGGCGAGAAAAGAGGCTTTACGTCTGGCATCCGAGGCTGAAGCGCGAAATGATAAGGCCAAGGCACAAAATGCAGTTAAGGCTCCTTCGACGAAAAAGGTTAAGGCCGGCACGGCGTCACTAAGCGGCGACTTGCGAGAAATTATAAAAAAGGCGCCAAAAAATATGCCTCCCTACGAAGCCCTTCTGCAAGCAGGCGTCATCAAATCGGCTGATGAACTATGGTTAAGTATAGAGGCATGAAATGCTACCATTTTTCCCCACGCCACACCCAGGTGAACTGTTCCATGGCAGCTGCGCCAGCTATCACCGGCGCAGTTGCAACCTAAGTTGTAAGGCGACAGTGCTGGACCTTTTGGGGGCGACGACCGCTTGTGCGGTGTTCGATTTGCCGAATCACCTTGATCATCTAAGCGCACAACTGTCAGGAGGTGCACCAGACGCTTCAATTGGTTTTATTAACGATAATACCCTATTCCCGCTGTACAGGCCATTTTTGCCGGCCCGCAGGGTTAAGAAGCTTTTTTCCTGGATGAAGGGCTCTGGCCGGGGTGGCAGCATCCATATGGCCATCGGCCTTATGGCCAGTTCGGTACCATCTCCAAAGTTCCTGCGGTACTGTTTGGAATGCATGGATGCAGACGTTAGTGAAGTCGGGGAGGCATACTGGCACCGCTCTCACCAGGTAACGGGAGTATGCACCTGTCATATCCACGGCACCTGGCTAATGGAAAGCGATATCCCGACAACAAGTCCGCAGAACAAACATGAATTTCACGCAATTCAAGAGGTTTCTGAGCCTTGCCAGGGTAAATCTCTGCGCGATGACGGGAACGAGGGGCATTACCGCGAAATCGCCGAATCCGTGGCTTGGTTACTGAGATCACCCGCAGACCTGGTTCCCGGTTTGGTGTCGCTTCAGAAGCGATATCTGCATCACATGCGGGGATTGGACCTTGTCAGCTACGGCGGCCGGGTTCACCAGGGCGAACTGCGAGAGCGGTTCTTAAGGTACTACGATGTGGATTTCCTGGATAAAATTCACTGCAGCATCGACGAACTTTCAGAGGACAATTGGCTGAACAAACTGGTGCGGAAACCTCGGACATCAAGCCATCCGTTGCACCATATCCTGCTCATGCATTTTTTGGATCTGGCGCCAGCACAATTTTTCGCAGACACCCCCAAATTGGTTAGACCCTTTGGCAGGGGGCCGTGGCCCTGCCTAAACCCTGTTGCTGACCACTTCCGGCAGACGGTGATACGCCACTGCACCATCACCAAAAATTCCGAAAACGGCAGACCAGTCGGGAACTTCCTTTGTACCTGCGGCTTCAGCTATGCGCGCACTGGTCCGGATAAAGAGCATGGTGATCGTTTTAAAGTAGGCCGAATGATTCAATATGGACCGGTATGGGAAGGTGCATTGGGAAACCTTGTCGGTCAAGGGAAAGGGTTGCGGGAAACGTCGCGGGTACTCGGGGCGGACCCTCGCACAATAAAACTTCATCTTGCTCAACTGGAATCGGGACAGAGAGGACAGTCGCCTCAAATAGAACTTGGTCCAATGGTTGAGGAGCGGCGATCGCGTTGGCGTAACCTCAGGGCGGCCCATCCTGTGGCCGGTTGCAAGGCGCTGCGCACTCTTGCACCGGCAGACTACACCTGGCTTTACAGGCATGACCGGGAGTGGCTGGCCGAGAATATGCCTCAGTTTTCCAGCAATACTCATGCGGATGCCCGGGTAAACTGGCCGCAGCGCGACTGGGGACTGGCTGCAAGTGTTCGCTCAACAGCGGGTGCTATTCGAAACAACCAGGGGAAGCCGATTCGGGTCACCATCAGCTCTATCGGGAAATATGGTGGTGTACTGGCCCCCCTGCAGAAGGAACTCGCGAAACTTCCGTTGACGAAGAGTCGTTTGGAAAAGCTTTGCGAGGGACAAGACGAATTTAACATAAGGCGGGTCCGCTATGCGGTGGAGCAGCTTACGAAAAGGGGCGAGCCTTTGCGGACGTGGAGAATAGTGCGTGAAGCAAGGCTGCGTCCAGGCTATTCGCAAAGGGTTGCCGCAGAGATAGAGCGGCTGATAAGAAAGTACTATTACTGAGCTGGCTTCGGACGGGTCGAAGCCAAAAGGAGTCCCACCCTTGTTACTGTTTTTCCTGACTCCCCACCCTGAGGAGCTATTCGGCGGCGCCATCGCACGATACCATCGGCGACAGGGCCCCAGGCCATATGGTCTTACGGCTAAAGAACTCATGGGGTCAGAATCGGCGGTTGTCCAAAACCTGTTCCCCGGTAACATCGATTACCTCTGCGCTCAGCTTCATCCGCAGTCGCTGCTGACGCCGATAAAATTGATTGCCGATCATACCCTCTATCCGATGTACCGGCCGTTTCTGAACGCTGAGCGTGCCAAAAGCGGTCTGAAATATATGCGAAATTCCGAAAGCTTGGACCTTCCAATGGACCGGAGAGCGCCCGGCCCATTACGATTCAGCCTGCTTGCCGGATGCACATTCAAGTACTGCCCGGAGTGTTATTTAGAAGACGCTAGGGAATGGGGTGAAGCGTACTGGCACAGGGACCATCAGCATTTTGGGGTGCTCACCTGCCACAAGCACGATGTAATGCTCATCGACACGGGGCTGCCGCTAGCTCCCAGCCAGGGCAAGAGAGAGTTCTACCTGCTCGACAGGGAGTACCCGGCAAAGTCGGCTGCACGAAAATTCTCGCCGGAAGAGATGTCTCACCTTCGGTATATTACCGAATCGGTCCACTGGCTTCTCAACAACACCGTGCCGGACAACTCGATGGAAATATTGCGGTACAACTATTCCCGCTTGGTGATTGAAAAGGGGTATGCCCATGCCTCGTCGATCATGTCACATTCAAAGGTGTCGGGTGCATTCGCTTCATACTATGGCTCGGGGTTCTTAGAGCTAATGTCCTGCGGGCTTCCCGACGCCACAGACAAAAATTGGCTGGTAAGGCTTTTAAAGAAGAAGGATGTGGTGACCGACCCGCTCAGGCATCTCCTGGCTATTCGATTCCTGGGGGAAGACGTGAAGGATATTCTGCTCTTCCCAAGGGCGGAGCGTAATCCTTTGTCGGAGATGATTCTGAAAAAGGAATCGGTCAGACTGGAGCTAAAGAAGGAACTGAAATGTCGGTTTTGTTCTTGGTCAACCGCGAAGGTTTTCCGGGATAGGAATGGCAGGCTTAATGGTATTGATAACGCACATGAGCGAATTCGGGATCATGTGGAGTCTAATCACCCAGTTGCGTTTCGAAAAATATTGCAAGATCAGGCAAATAGTATTGGAGTGTGTGATATGAACATGGAATGGCAATAAGGATAAAGAGCTGAAGTACTTAAAAACAATTTCAAAGTAAGTGCAGTCGGGTATAATAATCGATGACAACGGGAAGTTGTATAGACCTTGGAACGTTTTTGAATTAGATCCTGCCACCCGGGGCATAGTATCATTGAGGATTGACAGGCGATGCCGCCTTTTAGGGAAGATATTTATTGGAGGCTCAAATGATACACAAGAAATGCAAAAATAACGATTACGAGTTTTACCATTATCAGATTACCAGGCTTATGAGAGCTGGTTTCGATTTCTACAGTTCTAAATAAAAACCAACTCAGAAACGGGCGTATCAATATATCATTAAAATATTTATGACTGCGGTTTTGAAAGATATTGATGGGAATATAGTGAGCGTCGAAATAAAAGATGATTTGGCACCATCTTTTTGCCAATTCAGGTATTTTTTGAAAAAAGAAAAGCTTTTTCGCGAAGAAGCCAAATTGAAGCTCAGAGTGTCAACCTACAGAATATAAAGTCATAATATTCGGCGAATGTCAGTTCTTGTGAGAAGGCCCGCTTCGGCACATGGGGCAAAGACCCCGAGCCTAGTTTCGGAATCCTAGAACCGGGTTACAGATGGACCGGAAAAGGCGGTTTTGCCCCGAAAGTCTAGTATTGCATGACATTTGGCCGTATCAAACAGGGCCATAAACGGTGAAAGCCGCGCCGTCAGCGGGTTTATCAGGTCCAGGGTCCCATAATGGGCATTTATGTAAAGTTCGACCGGAACAAACTTTTGAGGCCCTGGACATAAAGGCTAATGAATTGGCTGAAAACGCAGCTAAATCCTTGAGCAGTTTTGGTACGGATCAAATGGCAACGGAATCGGCACGACTGACTGCTATGGGGTACCTCGCATGAAACGAGACAGAATTGCGCTATTCGATCTAGACGGAACATTGGCTGATTATGATGGACAGCTTCTCAAGGACCTCCAGAGGATTGCTTCAGAATATGAGCCACCACCCGTGCTTTATGCTGATACCCCCTACCTGGAGGCAAGGCGCCAGGTGATCACCTCGCAAGTGGGGTGGTGGCTCAAACTCGAGAAATTCCAGCTTGGCTGGGATGTGCTTGAAGTTGCCAAGGAGATTGGCTACACAATCGCGGTCTTGACTAAGGGGCCATCAACAAAGCATGCGGCTTGGGCTGAAAAAATTGAGTGGTGCAATCGTCATTTGGCAGGATATGTCGATGGCGTCACGATAACCCACGACAAAGGTCTCGTGTACGGAGCAGTTCTTGTTGATGATTATCCCGAATATATCCAAAAATGGCTTGAGCACAGGCCTCGGGACCTGGCGATAATGCCGGCGCATGATCATAACGCAGGTTTTACTCACCCAAATGTCGTGAGGTATGATGGCACAAATATATATGAAGTCGAAACTCGAATGCTTGTCAGGTTCAATGAAGCCTAATAGTGTCAGGTTGGGGTATAGCCCAGTCTGTCAATCATACCTGACACTTTGCTGAATCGAAAGTGTCAGATTTGTTGGATGAGCGCAGTTGCTTGACACTCCGCGCACAATGCCATAGACTCTAATCTGACATAACAAACCTAAAGGGAGTTGTCATGAGTGGCCAGCGGATAGGATATGTCAGGGTCTCGACCATCACCCAAAACACTGACAGACAGCTTGACGGCCTTGATCTCGACGAAATCTTTGAAGACATGGTTTCTGGGAAGGATATGCTCCGACCTCAACTCGAAGCTATGCTCAAGCATGTTCGCAAAGGGGATGCAGTTTTTGTCCACTCTATGGACAGGCTAGCGCGAAACCTGGACGACCTCAGAAAACTGGTGAAAGATCTGACAGGGCGCGGCGTACAAATCCATTTTATGAAAGAGCAGCTTACTTTCAGCGGTGAGAAAAACAGCATGGCTGAATTGCTATTAAATGTAATGGGCGCCTTTGCCGAATTCGAACGGGCTCTCCTCCTTGATAGGCAACGGGAAGGTATTGCAATAGCCAGGCAAAAGGGCGCCTTCAAGGGTAGGAAACGAAAAATTACTGATGAGCAGATTGCCGAGATCCAGGCGCGAGTCGCGAAGGGTGATAAGAAAGCCCACATTGCTGCCGATCTTGGTGTTAGCAGGGAAACGGTGTATCAATACTTGAAATAAAGTAGGTAATTGCCAGACCAGACAGCTGAGGCGTCAAGACGCCGGCCGGATATTTGGGGAGGGTGATTATGGATAAACGGGCGTCAATCAGCCGGGAGAAACTGTATGAAGAGGTCTGGGCTGAGCCGATGATTACTGTCGCGTTAAGGTATGAGGTGTCAGGTAGTTTCCTTGCCCGTATCTGTACCCGCCAAATGTTCCTCGTCCTTCGAGGGGGTAGCCGTGGTGTCGTAAGGATACTACCAAATTTGTTGGTCATGACTGGAAAGGCGGTGTATGGTAATCCGGAAGTGAATGATATCATAGCAATAGCTTGACCTGCTATGGGCGGTCTGATTCGGGAAACTGCCGACCGCACCAATCAGATTCTCTTGGACGCGCCAACCTACTGTGTAACCGTGATTCTTTCTTCTTTCAATAGGATTCCTAATAAAATATAATCGCCCTATGAATTCAGGAAGAAAAGCCATCGCTGAAGAAATAGCGAGAGATGAGGCGAGACTTGCCCATCTTGACGAAGAACGCCGGGCTATTTCCCTGCGTCTTCTGGAACTCCGCTCGCAGTTCGAGATTCTTGACCAACAGGAAAACCACACCGAAACCTCAGCATTTACTCCATTAGAAAAGATTGCCTTGTTCCGAAGCCTTTTCCGTGGCCGAACTGATGTTTACCCAAAACTTTGGACCAATCGAGTCGGTGGCAAAGGATATGCGCCTGCCTGCTCCAATGATTTGAAGGAGGGATTATGCAGCAAAGGCCGGAAACCGCGGATACCATGCAGTGAATGCAGATTCCAAAATTACATCCCCCTGAGTGATTCGGTTATCCGCAACCACCTTCAGGGGAAACATGTCATTGGCGTCTACCCCTTACTGCTCGACGATACCTGCTGGTTCGTGGCGGCTGATTTTGATAAGGAAAACTGGCAAGAGGATGTTACGGCCTTCTGCGAAACGTGTAAAAACCACGATATTCCTGTCGCGGTGGAACGGTCCCGTTCAGGTAATGGGGCACACGTCTGGTTCTTCTTTGTTGAGCCGCTGCCAGCTGCGATCGCTCGTACCTTGGTGTGCTCTCTCATTACGGAGACCATGTCACGCCGCCATCAACTCAGTATGAATTCCTATGACCGCCTCATTCCGAGTCAGGACACCATGCCGCGTGGCGGCTTTGGAAATTTAATTGCACTCCCCTTGCAACGAGATCGACGGACATTAGGGAACTCGGTATTTATTGACGATAATTTCAATGCTTTCCCTGACCAATGGGCCTATTTGGCGACTGTCCAACGAATTCCTCTCCACGAAGTCAAATCACTCGCAGAAAAAGCCATGAGACAAGGTCAGGTTGTCGGGCTCCGCATGCCAACTGACGGGGATGAGGACGAGCAGGCGCCCTGGGATAGATCACCATCCAGAGGGAGTTCAGTTCGACGGATAACAGGTAAGCTTCCCCATGAGGTGACAGTCGTCATCTCCCAGCAAATCTTTGTCGCCAAAGAAGGGCTGCCGTCGGCTATGTTGGCACGAATCAAGCGTTTGGCCGCCTTCCAAAACCCTGAATTCTATAAGAAACAGAAAATGCGGCTCTCTGTTCATCAAGTACCGCGGGTCATCTCTTGCTTCGAAGAATTCCCGGATTTTCTTGCTATTCCCCGAGGATGTCTCGATGCCCTAACGGCACTTTTGGAGGAGCACGACATTCTATTGGTTGTCGAGGATAAGCGTCAGATTGGATTGCCGTCTTCTTTCAGCTTCCACGGTACTCTCAAAGAGAGCCAGTCGCTGGCTGTTAGCGAGTTGCTAAAACACGATATCGGACTATTTGTCGCGCCCCCTGGGTCGGGAAAGACGGTTGTTGGGGCTTATCTTACTGCTGCCCGTCAATGCTCTACCCTAATTCTTGTGCATCGCAAACCGCTACTCGACCAGTGGGTAGCCCAGTTAACCAGTTTTCTGGATCTGCCTCCAAAGGCGATCGGCACAATAGGTTCGAATAAGAACAAGCCAAACGGAATACTTGATGTGGCAATGATCCAGAGCATGGTTCGGAAAAACGATGTGAGTGATCTCCTTGAAGGGTATGGTCAAGTCATAGTAGATGAATGCCATCATCTCCCCTCTGTATCGTTCGAACGGGTACTTGCCGAAGTTAAGGCGAAATACGTAGTAGGCCTCACTGCGACACCATACAGGCGAGATGGCCACCAAGCTATAATCCATTTTCAGTGCGGTCCAACTCGCTATAGCCTGCACCGCAAAAAAACAAATTGAAACCGAAGGCTTTACCTGTCGTCTGATCCTTCGGGAAACCGAGTTTTCAATTCCATCGGACGAGACGGATCTTAAGATTCAGGATCTTTACGCTCGTCTGGTGGCAGATCGTACACGTAATCGTCTGATACTCGACGATATCCGGCAGGCGCTTAAGCAAAAGCGGTCACCTATCTTGCTTACCGAGAGGAAAGATCACCTGGCATTCTTTGCCGAAAGCCTGCGGGAGGAAGTTCCAAACCTGATAGTTTTGCAAGGGGGGATGGGGGCCAAGCAGCGGCGGAATATCATGGCAAAACTCGAGTCCATTCCTGATGACGAGGAACGGTTGATTCTTGCGACCGGGCGCTACATTGGAGAGGGCTTTGATGATGCCAGGTTGGACACGCTTTTTCTGGCATTGCCGTTTTCGTGGAAGGGGATGCTCGTGCAATATGCTGGCAGGCTGCACCGAACGCACTCGGAGAAAACCGAGGTGCAAATCTACGACTATGTGGACAGTGCAGTACCAATGTTGGCCAAGATGCAGACTAAACGGATGCGCGGTTTTAAGGCGATGGGGTATGGGCAGGTCCCGGTGGAATAGTCCCAGACCGTCCGCGGCCCCAGTTCCGGTATACAACTTTATTCCTACCCTTTTCAAGCGGCCTCAAAATGGAGTATACGACTTCATTTCCTAAGGCTTTTTCCGGCAGATCGGTAACCACTTGAATTTTTTAGTGGCGCCAGTATACAACATTATTCCACGGGGACAGCGGCTGTCTCGTGGAATAAAGTTAAATACCCGGGAATAAAGTCGTATACTGGGGAATAAAATCATATACCGAGGAATAAAGTTGTATACCGAAGTCTCACGGGTGTGATGCCCAAGGGGCAGTAGCTACAAATCGATCAAGGGGCATGGCTTAGGCTATGCCCCTTTTTCTTGGTCTGGAATAGTCCCCAGACTGATCCACCTAAAGACAGAGTAAACCGGGTGCGAATGAAAAGGATTGAAGGTGTCTTGAAGAAGAGATAGCAGGTAGGACATAATTGCAAAAAGGGCTTCTCTGACTGCGGGATGGTGGTGACGGAATAGGCTATGTGAAACGTAACTTACTGTTTCCCATGGCTACGTGTGCACCCACATAAATAAGAAATATCCTGCCTTGATGGGGTGTGATCCGGCTCGTGAGACTACTCAAAACTTAAATAAGGGAATTGCTTATTTAAGTTTTGCAGTGTAGATTTAAATAAGAAATTTACTTATTAAAGGTTTGAATCATGAGAAGAGCAGATTTAAGCGAAGATAGAAGAAGGCTCTTGGTGCCCGTGCTGGATCATCCTGGGGCGTTTGCCTTGGTCCCGCCACCACCCCCACGGGCTCGAGATCTGATTGGCCTAAAGGGGGTTGGAGAAAAAATTGCTAGAGCCAGAGAGGCACTGGATCGCCTTCAGCGATTATCAGGTGTTCTCCCTAACCCCGACCTGGTGACCAGGACGGCCGATAGGCGAGAGGCAGTTCGCAGCAGCCAGATCGAAGGGACCTATTCAGGTATTGATGACCTGCTCGCGTATGAGGCCACCGGCAGTGACGACGGTTTACCTCCAGACGTTCAAGTGACAAAAAACTATGTCCATGCCCTGGAACATGGACTACGAGAAGTCCGAGAGAAAGGTTTGGCGGCATTTTCCTGTGTACTAATCAAGGAGATCCACTCCCTCCTCGTTGAAGGGATCGATGGCCATCCTGGGGTCCCGGGGGAGTTTAGGGGGGCACAAAATTGGGTTGTTGGCGCGGGAGCCGGCAGTAGGCATATCGACCAGGCTAAATTCGTCCCACCGCCGGTGGCCAACATTCAGGCCTGCATGGACGACTTGGTAGGGCTGCTGCACTATACTCCTGAAGAGGAGGACTTCTACGAGTTCTCTATCATCACGCGGATGGCAGTCGTTCACGCCCAATTCGAGACTATCCACCCCTTCAGCGACGGTAATGGCAGGGTGGGGCGAATCCTACTCCCGCTCATGCTGGCTGCTGAGGATTATCCGCCGCTGTATCTCGCCGGCTACTTGAAGGACAATCAGCGGGAATACTATGATACTCTGGCCGGAGTACAGCTTCGTGGCCGGTGGGCCGAATGGATCAGCTTCTTTGCAACAGGAGTGGAAGCTGCAGTCAAAGAATCGATAGATACAGCCGTAGCCCTCAACGCCATTCTTGCAAAATGGGAGGACATGGCCAAAGAGATGAGGTTCCGCCGCAACTCTGTCCATATCAAACTCCTTCGGCTGATGTTGTGCACACCGGTACTTACTGCGGATCAGACAGCAAAGGCGCTCGGCGTTTCATTCCCCTCGGCATCTGCTGCCCTTGCAAAGTTTGAGGAAATGGGTGTGTTAGCTTTGAGGAAGAAACAGAAGAGAAACAGGTGTTTCTACGCAAGGGAAGTCATAGAGTTACTAAACAGTCCATCAAAATGAGACTAGAAAGAGAAAGGCCGAGGAGAAATTACCGGCCTTTTCTTTATAGATCACCTAGCCGGCGCGATCATGCCGTGCAACTGGCGCAGCGAGGAAGCGTCTAACGGTGACCCACGTCATTCAATGATCCGAAGGATAAGCCTGAAGTTGGTCACCCTTGGGCGCTGATGTGGGGGCATCGCACAGGTAGGGATAACTCGCTTGTAGCGGTGAAAAGTCGCCTTTATGAAAGAGGAAAGGCGGCTTTTTTGCGACCGGTCGCCGGTTACCGGGCCGCCGCTTAAGGCCCTGAAAACCAGACAGCATTTCAATAGAGATGATTCCCTTTTGACCAAAACCGGCCGAGGTGGTATAAAAGAGGCGCCGCGCTCCTCACTGCACCCCGGTAGCGCACGCCCCAAGGAATTCCATGAACCTGCTCGACAATCTTAATCCACCGCAGCAAGAGGCGGTTCTGCACGGCGAGGGACCGCTGCTGGTCCTCGCGGGCGCAGGCTCCGGCAAGACCCGCGTCATCGTGCACCGGATCGCTCACCTGATCCTTGAGCTGGGCGTTCCCCCCTGGCAGATCCTGGCGGTCACCTTCACCAACAAGGCGGCCGGCGAGATGCGGGAGCGGGTCCAGAAGATCCTGGGCGGAGGGGAACTCCCGCTGGTCTCGACCTTTCACTCGAGCTGCGCCAGGATCCTGCGCCAGGAGATCCAGCACCTGGGCTACGACAGGAAGTTCGCCATCTACGACGACAAGGACTGCGAGCGGCTCATCAAGGAGTGCAGCGCCGCTCTCAACCTGGACGAGAAGAAGTTCCCCCCCAAGGGGTTGGCCTCCGCCATCGACGAGTTCAAGAACTCGGGGCTCACTCCGGACCAGGTCCCTACCGGCTCCCCCTACGAGACGACGCTCGCCCGCGTCTACGCCCTCTACCAGGAGCGGCTCAAGCGCTGCAACGCGGCTGACTTCGGCGACCTGCTGCTCCTCACGGTGCGGCTCTTCGACGAGCACCCGGCGGTCCTGGAGAAGTACCGGGAGCGCTACCGCTGGATCCTGGTGGACGAGTACCAGGACACCAACCCGGTCCAGTACCGGCTGGTGCGGCTTCTGGCCGGCGCCAGAAGGAACCTGTGCGTGGTCGGGGACGACGACCAGTCCATCTACGGCTGGCGCGGCGCCGACATCCGGAACATCCTCGAGTTCGAGAAGGACTTTCCCGGCGTGAAGGTGGTGAAGCTGGAGCAGAACTACCGCTCCTCGAAAAACATCCTGGACGCCGCCTGGAACGTGGTGGAAAAGAACCGCGGCCGCAAGCCGAAAAGGCTTTGGACCGAGAACCCGGCCGGCGAGAGCATCGTGTACCGCACGCTCCCCAACGAATGGGAGGAGGCCCGCCTGATCTGCCGGGAGACCGAGCGCTACCTGGACCAGGGGGGGGATCTCTCCGGCGTCGCCGTCTTCTACCGGACCAACGCCCAGTCGAGGGTGGTGGAGGACGCCTTTGTCGCGGCGGGGATCCCGTACCACATGGTGGGCGGGGTCCGCTTCTACGCGAGGCTCGAGGTGAAGGACATCCTCGCCTACCTGAAGGTGCTGGACAACCCGGCCGACGACGTGGCGCTGAAGCGGATCATCAACACCCCGCCCCGCGGCATCGGGCACGCCACGGTGCAGCGCATCACGACGCTGGCCGGGGAAAAGGGGGTGCCTTTTTACCACGCCATGCTGGAGGCGGCAGGCGGCACGCTGCTGGCGCCCGCCGCGCGCGCCAAGGTGGCCGCCTTTGCCGGCGAGCTTCGTAAGTATCGCGGCCTGGCCGACACGCTGCCGCTGGGCGAGCTGGCCGCGGCCGTCATGCTCGATTCCGGCTACCTGGCCAGGCTCAGGGAGGCGGGGAGCGAGGAGGCGCAGGAACGGCTCGGCAACCTCCAGGAACTGGTGACCGCCATGCAGGTTTTCGAGCGGGGCGAGGGCGACAAGGGGCTCGCCGCCTTCCTGGAGCAGGTGGCGCTGGTCTCCGACCTGGAACAGGAGGGGGAGGGGAAGAAGTCGTCGGTAACGCTCATGACGCTGCACTCGGCCAAGGGGCTGGAATTCCCGGTCGTTTTCATGATCGGGATGGAGGAACGGCTCTTCCCGCACGCCAGGTCCCTGGAGGACCCGGTCCAGATGGAGGAGGAGCGCCGGCTCTGCTACGTCGGGATGACCCGGGCCAAGGAGCGCCTCTTTCTCACCAACGTGCGCAGACGCCACATCTTCGGCCAGGAGCAGATGAACCCGCCGGCGCGCTTCATCCGCGACGTGCCGCCGGCTCTTTTGGACGGCGGCGACAGTTTCCAGCTGCCGACGGTCAGCCCGACCAGTTCTGCCAGCCCCTCCAGTTCCCTGCACAACCTGGCTTCCCTGTTCGAGGAGGAGATCGAGCCAGATTTCGGTAACGAGGTCCGCATGGTGCCGGAGGACCAGGGGGACGGGGTCTGCCTCGGGATGCGGGTGCGCCACGCCCAGTTCGGTCAGGGAATCATCAGGAAGATCGAGGGGGAGGGGGACAATCAGAAGGTGATCATCGCTTTCGCCTCCGTTGGCTTCAAGAAGCTGCTGGTGAGATTCGCCGGACTTGAGAGGGATTGAAAGTAGCAGTATAGTTACCGAGTGCCGGGAGGCGAAGACGGCTCGGGCACAGAACACGGGGGTATTCTCGTATCATGCGTAACCTACAGGGGGTTTGCCATGAAACAGGTAACGTCGTTGCTGTTCCTTATCTTCATGCTCTCGGGATGTACCGCCTATAAAAGCCAGTACGTCTCTTTCAAGCCTCCCGAGGGGTACCCGAACCACAGGGAGATCTCCGGCGTCTCGCTGGGATGCGAGGCCTATCCGGACAAGGGTGCGGCCAAGAAGGCGTTCGGCTTCGACATCAGGGGGGCCGGGCTCCTCCCGGTGCTGCTGGTCCTCGACAACAAGAGCGGGCAGTCCCTGGAGATCGTCGGCAGCCAGAGCTTTCTGGTTGACGACTCGGGCAACTACTGGCCGGTGGTCCCGAACAGCGTCGCCTTCGAGCGCCTGGAGAAATCGACCCAGTTCGCGTCCTTCTTCGGCCGGGGAGCCGGTAAGGGAGCCCTGATCGGGGCGGCCGCGGGGGGCGTCCTGGCGACAGCAATCGGCATCGTCACCGGGAACTCCGTAGCCAGCTATCTCGGCAAGGGTGCCGCGGCAGGCGCCGCAGGCGGAGCGGTGATGGGCGGGCTGCAGGAAGGGGGCTCAACCGGGCGCCAGGACCTCATCGCGAGCGACCTGCGGGAGAAGGGTCTGGAGGGGAAGGTGATGCCGGACCAGTCCCTCGCCAGCGGTTTTCTCTTCTTCCCGGGGGAGGTGAAGGGCGCGCAGGAGCTGAGGCTGCAGTGGCGCGAGCGCGAGAGCGGCCTGCTGCGCAGGACGACCCTGCCGCTGGCAAGGCGGTGATGACTCGGTCGTTGAGTCGTTGAGTCGGTGAGTCGGTGAGTCGGTATATGGATGCGCGACGTGCGATCTGTGCTGAGTGCCTTTAATCACTTGGCACAGATCACGCGTCACGCCTCTAAAAGATCACACGGGGCCTCGGCCCCTTTTTTTATAGGAGGAATACGTGGATAGACCTGTCATAGCAGTAACCATGGGGGACCCGAGCGGGATCGGCCCAGAGATCGTAGCGGCCGCCCTTGCCGACCCCGCCGTCACCGGGCTCTGCCGCCCCCTGGTTCTCGGGGACCGGGGCGCCCTGGAGCGCGGCGTCGCCGTCACGGGACTCCCGTTGCGCATCGAGACTGTCGACGGTTCCGGGCCGCCCGAGGGTGCGCCGCCCGGTGTACTCTACCTGCGCGAGCTCACCCGGCTCGGCGCGTCTGACATGGAGTACGGCAGGCCGTGCGCGGCCGGGGGGGACGCCTCGTTCAGGTACATCTGTGAAGCGGCCCGCCTCTGCCTGAGCGGCGCGGCCGCGGCCATGGCGACCGCCCCCATCAACAAGGAGTCGATGAACAGCGCGGGGCACCACTACCCCGGCCACACGGAACTCCTGGCGGAACTGACCGGCACTGACCAGGTGGTCATGATGCTCGCGGGCGAGCGCCTGCGGGTGACGCTGGTGACCATCCACGAGGCGCTCTCCCGGGTGCCCTCCCTGATCAGCTTCGAGCGGGTCCTGGGCACCATCCGGATCACCCATGAGGCGCTTTCGCGCTATTTCTGCCCCAGTCCCCGCATCGCCGTACTCGCCCTCAACCCGCACTGCGGCGAGGGGGGCCTCTTCGGGAGCGAGGAGCGTGAGGTTATAGCTCCGGCCGTCGCTGCCGCCCGTGCAGCGGGGATCGACGCGGTGGGACCGCTCTCCGCCGACACCCTGTTCCACTTCGCGATGTCCGGGGGGTACGATGCGGTGGTCTGCATGTACCACGACCAGGGGCTGATCCCGCTGAAAATGCTCCATTTCGACGACGGCGTGAACGTCACCCTCGGCCTACCCATCATCCGGACCTCGGTCGACCACGGCACAGCCTATGATCTGGCGGGAACCGGGCGGGCCTCGGCCGAGAGCATGAAGGCCGCCCTCGTCATGGCCTCGGCAATGGCCGGAAAGGGTGCCGGCCGGAGCGCCGGCGCTCCCCGCATCGGAGAGCGGGCATGAAAAGGTACTTCAAGTGGGCCCTCGGCGCACTCCTTCTCTACCTCGCCGTTTCCCTCTACCTGCTGCCGCCGGTGGCCGAGCTCAGGGACCGCAAGGTGAACCTCACCATCCAGGTGAAGGACTGGCACGGCGAATACCACCCGTTCGTGGTGGGCCCCAAGAACCGCTACTGGACCCCCTCGGCGAGCATCCCTTCCGAGATGAAGTGGGCGGTGATCCTGGCCGAGGACGCCGGCTTCTACCGGCACGAGGGAATCGACGTCAAGGCGATCAAGAACGCCATCAAGTACGATCTGGAGAAGAAGAGCCTGGCCCGGGGAGCCTCCACCATCACCCAGCAGGTGGCGAAGAACCTGTACCTGTCCCGGGAAAAGACCGTGACCAGGAAGGCGAAGGAGCTCTACCTCGCCAAAAGGATGGAGCAGGAACTCACCAAGGGAAGGATCATCGAGCTCTACCTGAACGTGATCGAGCTCGGCCCCATGGTGTACGGTATCGGCCACGGCGCCCGGTATTACTTCGGAAAGGATGCCTCGGCGCTAACGCCGCGCGAGTGCGCCTTCCTGGCCGCCATGCTCCCAGGCCCCCGGCTCGCCTACAATCCTTATAAGAACCTGGGCCGCGTGTTGAAGAGGTCCAACATGATCCTCGGGCTTCTGGCCGGCAAGGGGGTGCTGTCCCGGACCGAGTACCAGGCGGCGCTCGCCGAAACCCCGAACGTGGGGCGCCTGCAGAGGAAGGTGGACGAGAGCATCAAGAAGGTGGAGGTCATGGCGAACCTCTCCAGCGCCCGTGCTGCGGAGCCGGCTCCTGAGGTGCCGGAGCAAGGTGACAAGGAGGTGCCGCAGCCGCAGCCGCAGCAGCCGGGGCCCACCGCGCCGACGGAGGAGCAGGCGCCCGCTCCCGCTCCGGAAGCCCCGAAGGAAAGTCTGAAGACAGGCCCCGTCAATCAGTAATCAGATTAAGATTGAGATTGAGATTTCTGTAGCGACCGGTTACCCGCAAGGGGCCTCCCGACATATACCGCCGATTCAGTAGGGGCATCCCTCGCGGGTGCCCCTACTGAAACCGTAACTATTTAGCGTAAAACTCCTTCTGCAATAAAGTCCCCCCTCGAATCACTCCTAATGCCCAGACTTCCCCGCCTGCAAACATCCTGAATGGTAAAAGCCTGTTTGTACCGGATGCTATTTTTTTCTAATAGCAATCGCTTGCCGGATTAGTCTCGCCTAACTCTATAAACTCCTCCTCAAGTTTCCCGTTGTTCATGCCGAAGCATAGAACAGACAATCCGGGATAGCAGAGAGGTTATACATGGAAACAGCAGCTTCAGGACTGGTCATCGTGGTGGACGACGACCCCTATGTGTTGGAGAGCGTCGCGATGCTCCTGACGGTGAGCGGATTCGAGGTCCATCCCTACTCAAACGGCTTCGACGCGCTCGCCGAGATGCGCCGCTTCACCCCCGACGTCGTGCTGACCGACGTCAACATGCCGTACATAACCGGCATCGAGCTGCTGGAAAAGATCCACGAGATCGACCGGGACATACCGGTGATCCTGATGACTGCCTACGCGGAGTTGGAGATGGCGGTCTCTGCCATAAAAAAGGGTGCCTTCGATTTCATCATCAAACCTTTCAAACCGCCCTACCTGATTCACTCCGTCGAGAAGGGGATCAACTACAAGCGCCTGGTCCTCGTCGAGAAGCACTACAAGATCGAGCTGGAGCGCACCGTCGAGCTGCGTACCCGGGAACTGGGCGACGCGCTGGACCAGATGCGCAGCATGAGCCGGGAGACCATCGAGAGGCTGACTGCCGCCGCCGAACTGCGGGACGAGGATACCGGGAAGCACATCTCCCGGATCGGGCTCTATGCCAAGCGGCTTGCCCAGGTGATGCAGATGCCGGAGGATTTCGTGGAGACCATCGCGATCGCCGCCGCCATGCACGACGTCGGCAAGATCGGGATACCGGACGCCATCCTGCTCAAAGCGGGACCGCTCACCCCGGAGGAGTTCGACGTCATGAAGAGCCACACCCTGATCGGCGGCAGGATCCTCGCGGGCTCCTGTCACAAGGTGCTGCAGCTGGCGGCGTCTGTCGCCCTGACCCACCACGAGCGCTGGGACGGCAGCGGCTACCCCCACGGCTGCCGGGGGCTGGAAACCGCCATGGAGGGGCGCATCGTCATGGTGGCGGACCAGTACGATGCCCTGAGGAGCGAGCGGGTCTACAAGCCTCCCCTGGACCACCAACGGACCGTCCGGATTATCACCCAGGGGGACGGCCGTACCATGCCGGAGCATTTCGACCCCGGCATACTGGAATCCTTCCTCAAGGCGGCACCCGATTTCGAGGAGATCTTCGCTTCCCAGCAGGACGAGGCGGCAAGCTAAAGAGCATACCCCAGGTGGAGCGATGTACCCATTCAGCCTCAAATTAAAGATGACACTGGTCGTCTTCCTCCTGATCAGCGCCGTGGTGTCGGCCGTCGCGGGCCTGGGCCTTCTGTTCTTCATCCGGGAGTTCAAGGCGAGCGTCGCGAGCCAGCAGTCCTCCGCCATCAGCGCGATGGCCGGCGAGCTGGACGACAAGATTCTGTCGGCGCAGCGGGAACTGGTCGCCGTGGCGCGCTCCGTCCCGCCGGCTCTCACCCGAGACCCGGCCGGGATGCAGCGCTTCCTCGACGGGCGGGCCGACCTGCATCAGATGTTTCGTGACGGCACCGGTTTTCTTTCCCGCCAGGGGGTGCTGGTCGCCATCTCGCCGCGGTGGCAAGCGATCATCGGCAAGGACGTCTCCTGGCGCGACTATTTCAAGCGGACCGTGGAATCGGGCAAGCCGTACATCTCTGAGCCGTTTCGCAGCTCAAGGCCCGAGGCTCGCCCGATCGTCATCTTCACGGCTCCCGTATTCGACGAGGATGGGAGCATGACCGGGCTCCTGGCGGGGCGCGTAGATCTTATGGAGCCCAACTTCCTGGGGCGCCTGGCGCGGCTCAAGGTCGGCCTGGGCGGGAATTTCCTCCTCTTCAGCAAGGGTAGAGAGATGATCGTGCACGGGGACCGGGAGCTGCTCCCCAAGGGATATCTGGCGCCCGGCAGGAGCCCGCTTTTGGATCGCGCGATCGCCGGCTGCCAGGGAAGCGGCGAGATGGCGACCCCGTCCGGCCTCCCCGCGCTTAGCTCATTCACCAGGCTCACCTCGACCGGCTGGATCCTGGCGGCACAGCTCCCCCTGGCCGAGGCGTACGCCCCGATCGACCGGGCCCGGCGCCTGGTCGGCGGCAGCCTCCTGCTGGTGGTCCCGCTGGCGCTTTGGGCCGTCTGGTTCTTCATGGGGCGCCTGACCCGCCCGCTTTTGCTTTTCACCAGGAGGGTGGGGGAGATGGGGGGGGCGGGTGCCGCCGGCTACACCCCGATTCCGATCGCCACGGGTGACGAAATCGGCGTCCTGGCGCAGGCCTTCAACGCGATGATGCTGGAGATCGGCAGCCAGAAGCGCTTGCTGGAGGAGGAGAAGGGATTTTCAGAAAAGCTCCTGCAGCACACCGCGGTCCCCTGCTTCGTGATTGATGCGCAGCACCGCCTCATCATCTGGAACAGCGCCTGCGAGGAGCTGACCGGCGTCAGCGGGGCGGAGCTTTTGGGAGGACGCGAGCCGTGGCGCCCCTTCTACCGGGAGCCCCGCCGGGTACTCGCCGACATCGTGGTGGACGGCAGCCTCGAGGAGATGGCGGATCTCTACCAAAGCTACGCGGACTCCCCCCTGATACCGGATGGGCTCCGGGCGGAGGGGTGGTATCTGCTCAAGGGGAAACAGAGGTTCCTCTCCTTCGATGCGGCGCCGGTCCGCGACAGCGGCGGGCGGGTGATCGCGGCGATCCAAACTCTGCAGGACATCACCATGCGCGCCAGCACGGAGGAAGAACTGCGGCGCATGGTCGCCGCGATCGGCGAGAGCGAGGAGAGGTTCCGGCGCCTGGTCGAGCTCTCCCTGGACGGCATTGCGCTCCTGGTCGAGCGCAGATTCGTCTTCGTAAACCCCGTCGGGTGCGAGATGCTCGGGGCTATCGCCCAGGAGGAGCTCCTGGGGCGGCAGATGCTCGATTTCATCCAGAGGGATTCGCAGGAACTCTTCGAGGAGCAGCTGTGCTACGTGGAGCAAAGCGGCACCAGCGACGCCCCCTGGCTGGAGGAGCGGCTGGTGCGGCAGGACCGGACCACGGTCGAGGTGGAACTGGGCGCAAGCCGCTTCGTCTACCGCGGCCAGGAGGGGCTGCAGGTGGTCTTTCGCGACATAACCGAGCGCAGGCTGGCAAAGGCGAAGCTGGAGACCCTGGCACACTACGACTCCCTCACCTCGCTGCCGAACCGGGCCCTCTTCTTCGACCGGCTGCACCACGTGGTGAGCGAGGCGAGGCGCTACCAGCACCCGCTGGCGCTGATGTTCCTAGATCTGGACCGCTTCAAGCAGATAAACGACACCCTCGGCCATGCGGCGGGGGATGCGGTGCTGGTCGAGGCCGGCAGGAGGCTCAAGGAGTGCGTGCGCGCCTGCGACATGGTGGCGCGCATGGGGGGGGACGAATTCACCATAATTTTGAGCAAGATGGCAGAGGAGCCCGATGCGTCCCTGGTGGCCGATCGGATCATCGACGCGCTCTCCCGCCCCTTCGCCGTGGAGGGGGGGAGCGCGAGCATCGGGGTGAGCATCGGGATCTGCGTCTATCCCAGCCACGACTCCGATCTGGACGGCATCGTGCGGCACGCCGACCTCGCCATGTACCGGGCCAAGCAGCAGGGGAGAAACTGCTACTGCTTCTACAGCCAGGACATGGCTGGCGAGGCTGCGCCGTGAGCCGGGAGGACCGATGCTGAAGCCAAGCCCCACCGCGAAAACCGCCTGCGCCCTGGCGCTGCTGGCAGCCCTGCTGGTTGCCTGCGCGGCATCCCCCGCACTGAGCCGGTTCCGGACCGGGGGGATCCCCTTTTTCCTCGGCACCCTGGCGCTTGCCTGGGCCGTCGCGCTGCCGCTGTTCTGGTTGGTGCTGCGGCAGCTCCAGGAGGCGCGCCGGGAGCTCCATTTCCTGCAGGCCCTGCTGGACGCCATTCCGGCTCCGATCTTCTACAAGGACGCGGCCGGCATCTACCTCGGGGCGAACCGCGCCTTCGAGGCTTGCCAGGGACTTGAGCGCTCGCAGCTCGCCGGGAAGAGCGCCTTCGAGATCTCCCCGCCGGAGCTCGCCCAGGTCTACTCCGAGGCGGACCGGGAACTCCTGGACCGGGGCGGGGAGCAGCGCTACGAGACCCAGAAGATCTACGCCGATGGAACCCTCCACGACGTCATCGTCTACAAGGCGGTCTTCAGCAACGGCGAAGCTGAGCCGGGCGGGATCGTCGGTACGCTTTTGGACATCACCGGGAGGAAGCGGTCCGAGGACCAGCTGAGAAAGCTCTCCTGCGCCGTGGAGCAGAGCCCTGGCGTAGTCGTCATCACCGATACCGCCGGGACCATCGAGTACGTGAACCGGAAGTTCGTCGAGGTCACCGGTTACTCGAGCGCCGAGGCGGTCGGGAGCAACCCGCGCCTGCTCAAGTCCGGAGCGACGCCGGACGAGGTGTACCGGGATCTCTGGCGCACGATAGCCGCCGGGGAGGAGTGGCGCGGGGAATTCCAGAACAAGAAGAAGGGGGGGGAGTTTTACTTCGAGGCGGCGATCATCTCCCCGGTTAAGGACGACAGCGGGACCGTCAGCCACTTCATTGCGCTCAAGGAGGACATCACCGAGCGTCGCGCCATGGAGAGCGCCCTCAGGCATGCCCAGAAGATGGAGTCGCTCGGGACCCTGACCGGCGGTGTGGCCCACGACTTCAACAACATCCTCACCGCCATCATCGGCTACGCCAGCCTGATCCAGATGAAGAGCGATCCGTCGGATCCCTGCGCCCGTTTCGCGGGCCAGGTGGTGGCGTCCGCCGAGAAGGCGGCGGTCCTCACCCGGGGGCTGGTTGCCTACAGCAGGAGCCGGCCCATGCACCCCTCCTCCCACGATCTGAACGAGATCGTCGGGCGGGTCGACCGGCTGCTGAGCCGGGTGCTCGGCGAGGGGATAGCGCTCTCAACCGAGCTTTTCCCGGAGCCGCTGCGGATCTTCGCGGACGGCGGCCAGCTGGAACAGCTGCTGATGAACCTCGCCGTGAACGCCCGGGACGCCATGGCCGGCGGCGGCAGCCTGGGGATCTCGACCCGGGCCTTCGCCATCGACGGGGAATTCCTGAAGCGCACCGGTTTCGCCGCCCTGGGCCGCTACGCGCAGCTGAGCGTATCCGACAGCGGGGCCGGGCTGGACCAGGCGACCAGGGAGAGGATCTTCGAGCCGTTCTTCACCGCGCAGGGGGTGGGGGGCGGGCCGGGGCTCGGGCTCTCCATCGTGCACGGCATCGTGGAGCAGCACAAGGGGTACATCGAGGTGGAGAGCGCGCCTGGAAAGGGGAGCGTGTTCCGGGTCTACCTCCCTTTGTTCGCCCCGGCGCCGCTGGTCATGACGCCTGCGCGCAAGGGGAGCGGAGGGGAGACGGTGCTGGTCGTGGAGGACAATCCGGAGGTGCGGGCCATCATCGGGGAGGTCCTGCGGGGCGAAGGTTACCTGGTGCTGGAGGCCGCCGATTCCGAGGAGGGGGTGCGCCACTTTGCCCGGCACAGCGCCTCGGTCGCGCTGCTGCTGGTCGACGTCGTGATGCCCGGGAGGAGCGGCCTGGAGCTGTACCGCGAGATCAGGGCGCTCAGCCCGGGGGTGCAGGTGCTCTTCATGAGCGGCTATCCCGAGGAGCGCATCCGCGCCCAGGGGGTGCTGGCGAGCGACCTTGCCTTCATAGCCAAGCCGCTGGCCCCGGCCGAGCTGCTGAACCGGGTCAGGGGGGTACTGGGGGGGTGAACACGTTCTACGTTCAACGTTCTACGTTAGCACCTGGAGCCGGCAGGTTGGGGGTCACGGTAAGGCCGTACCACAACCTACGAACTGCAGCAGTTAGAACGTAGAACGTAGAACGTAGAACGTAGAACGTAGAACGTAGAACGTAGAACGTAGAACGTAGAACGTAGAACGTAGAACGTAGAACGTAGAACGTAGAACGTAGAACGTAGAACGTAG
>Ga0209125_1001163_pt1 | contig 26670 bp, 24 predicted proteins | sample BarGraIncub1131A_FD_184503 | JGI IMG/M metagenome (GOLD analysis project Ga0209125, IMG submission 184503) | Arctic peat soil microbial communities from Barrow, Alaska - Barrow Graham LP Incubations 11-31A (SPAdes) (version 2) | ecosystem: Environmental > Terrestrial > Soil > Wetlands > Peat... | reverse complement strand
ACCAGTATTGATGGGTATAGTATTCAGCAATTAAGACAGAGTTTTGGACTTTAAGGTAATTCAAATACATAAAAGAACCATTAAAATACTTAGTAATGAATAAAATGTAACTTCTAGAGAAAATGATTTGCTCCCTTCAAAGCATACAGATTAAAAAATAAAAATCTGTATGATTTAAAGGGAGCATTTTTGTATACACATTATATGGTTAAATTTAATTTTATTTAGGAATTTCTATATCAGGGGGAATCTCAAGGCCCGCCATTTTCATTAGATATAATGCATTTCTGGTTGTAGAAACACCAGGACGTAGTTTGTAGTCGAAATATAATTTATCATCTTTGTAATATTCCTCGAGGTGATAATTTTTAACCCTCTTATTTGTGTTTTCTATGTCACCTAGTTCTAAGTCGTGAGTAGATACAAAGCCTAGTGCATTCTCAGTGCTAAGTTTGGAAACTAGTATCTTAGCGCCCGTATGTCTATCTATAGAATTGGTGCCTTTAAAAATTTCATCTAATAAGAAGAATATTGGGGCCTTATCTTCAGTTGCAGTTACAAGCTTTTTTATTCTTAAAAGCTCTGCATAGAAAGATGAAATATTTTTTTCCAAGTTATCACTTGTCCTCATACATGTGTAAATGTCCATTATAGTGCAGTTAAAACTTTCCGAGCAAACAGGGGCACCAGAATAGGCTAAAACTAAGTTAATACCTGTAGTACGGAGCAGAGTGCTTTTGCCAGACATATTAGAGCCTGTTATTAAAAGAACATTTTGTGATTTTTCTATGTGGATATCATTATATATTCTGTTACTTCCAAGTAGTGGATGGCCTAGGTTTTTCGCGACGAAGACAGGGGACCCTCCCTTAAAAATTGGCATTGCCCAATCACTGTGTTCATAGGCTATAGTTGATAAACTATTTAGGGGTTCCATCTCTCCTATAACTTCTAGCCAAACTTTTAAATAAGAACCACTGACTTTTTTGAAGCGTTGGAGATTAATTAAACATTGATAATCCCAAAGTAAAAGTACATTGATAGGAAAATAATAAATATTTTTCCTATCAGATATTAAGGTTACCAGATTTACCAATTTTTTAATTTGAAAACTAGCACTCATTCCATCCTTATTCACAAGTTTTTCTTTTAATTTTATTAAATACTCTGAGCTGAACTTCTTTTTTTCTATATGCATGAGGAGATTATTATATATAAGAATTGTATCTTTATATTGATATACAGTGTCTAAATTTCTACTTACTTCTTTATATCCTAATAAAAGTAGTATTATCTGAAGAACAATGCCTATAAGAAATATCCTGTATGATACCATCGGAAAAATAAAAGATGCCACCAAAAGGGATAGAGTGATCACTGGCAATATTCTTATTATAGTTACGATTATTGGTTTTAGAAAAAACTCATTTTTATCCTCTACCCAATGAAATAATGCCTCAGGGTTATGATTTTTATTCTCACTAAGTATTGCCTCCGCTGCAAATCTTTGTGTCCACCCAATACTTCCTGCAAGCTCTTTTATAGCAGCCTGTCTTTTATGTATTTCTTCAATGCTATATTGAGGTTTCGAGAGTGCATCCTTTAATTTTTGTCTACCAAGATAAGTTATGCAAGTGTTTATCCATTGGAAAAGTGAGTTATCACCAAATATGTCTAGGTCCCTTGAATAACCGTGGTTTTCGTCGCTAAACTCTTGACCATTGTCAGGGAAGTCTTTCCAATTATTATGGAGACGTTTTAAACAATTTTCATTAATATTACATAAAATCAAACATCTAATTTTGTTGTGTTTTATCTTGCTATGTTTAATTGCCAAAGATATAAATGTTATAGTAGTGGTTGCGAATACAATAAGGCTTAAATAATAAGTGGTACGCATATAGAAGAAAATTGTAAATCCTAATCCGGATGCAAAGACTATTAATCTTAATAAGCTTATAAAAGATATTGCTTCATTTTGTTTTTTTAATAAATTATCGTAATGTTTTTTTCGATTAACATAAGGCGATTTTTGTGTTTCCATAATACCCTCCTTGATGGTTACTTTATTAGATATATAATACCATATTAAAGGCTTGGTCCGCAATTTTCTAGATAAGGATAATATAGACAAATTTTAAATGGAAATTATTTGTTAATTATATAATTTGAAGTTCTAAGCCAAAGTAATTGTGGTACTATATTAAGTACAGGAATAAAGGAGGAAAATATGGCTAGAAATAAAAAAAATAAATTAATATTGGTGCCAATTATTTTATTAGTAGCAATAACAGTTTTTGCATACATGATATTATATAATGGTGAAGCAGTAGTTAATAAAGCAGCTTCTCCAAATGTTGAGCAGAAAATCACAAGTCAAGTTTTAGCAAACATTGGTCAATTTAAGGTAACTCAAGAAGATATGAATGCAGCAGTCAAATTATATTTTAAGGGACCAATAAGCAGGGGAGATATAACCCTTATGGAAGTTAATACAAAAATGGAGAATGGTGAAATTTTAATTGAAGCACCTTTCACTTACAATACTATTGATTTATTATTTTCATCAAAGGGTAAACTAGAGCTTTCTAATGGTGAAATTACATATAATGCTGACTATTTTAAAATAGGAAAGCTTCCATTACCTAAAAAATTAGTAATGGGATTAATTTCGAAACAAAGCAATGATGACTTTTATGTTGAGGGTAATTTAATAAAAATAAAAACAGATAAACTTCCTTTTAAGATAACAAGTCTTGAAATTAAAGATAATGAATTAGTGGGAATTGTTGGACTTAAGGGATTAAGTACATCCTTTGGCAATGTAGACTCATTAAGTGAGATACAAATCGATAATAAATTAGCTGCAGCAAAACAAAAGATACAAAGTGCAATTGCATATATGAATGCAACTCAAAGACAACAAGCAAATGTAATTTTAAATAAATTAGAAGAAGTTAATGGTCAATCTTTAGAAGTAAAGAAACAAGCCTTAAATTATGCTAATAATATAATTAGCAATGTTACCAAATAAACTGTAGTATATAAAAAAACTATCAAATACACATTAGTGGTATTTTGATAGTTTTATTTTTATTATTTCATTTTACAACCGTTTAAGATAAACAAGTAATTGTATTTTGCACTATGATTAATTTCGTCAGTTATAATGTTAGAAATTATAATTTTGAGGTATAATTAGTATTATAACTTGAGAGGTTATTTATTTGAAATTTTTAAGGATAGGAGATGATGTAGAATTGAAAATAACTATAACAGGAGACCTATATTCAGGTAAAAGCTGCGTTGCGAAGATTATAAGTGAGGCAATAGATTATACTTATTTTAGTGTGGGTGAATTACAAAGAAAGTTAGCGGTAGAAAAAGGTATGTCTATTATAGAATACAATGAGTATGTGTTCGTTAATAACCTTGATCATGAAGTTGACAATAAAACTATGGAAATTGGAATAGAAAAAGATAATTTTATTTTTGATGCTAGACTAGCATGGCTATTTATAACTGATTCTTTTAAAATATATTTAAAAGTAGAAATAGATATTGCAGTAGAACGGGCTATGACAAGTGAGAGAGGAAAGTCAGAAAAATATACTTCAAGGCAAGAGGCCAAGGAGCGTATAACTCAGCGAAGGAGATTAGAGGTAAGTAGATTTAAGGAAATTTATGGTATAGATATAGAAAAGGATAGTAACTATGATTTGGTTATTGATACATCTCACATAACTTTGGAAGAAGTAACAGAAATAATCCTAAAAAAGGTGGAAATGGCTATTTAATAAAAAGCTTGTCTATGCAAGACAAGCTAATAAATAATTCAACTATAATTTTCTATCACTTAATGGAACGTAGGTACTAATTCCCCCAACACATTTATAAGCAGGTCTAATAATTTTACCATTGTTTATTATTTCCTCTAGTCTATGAGCACTCCAACCAGATATTCTTGCTATAGCAAAAATAGGAGTGTACATCTCAACTGGTATACCAAGCATTCTATATACAAAGCCTGAGTAGAAGTCTACGTTAGCACTAACACCCTTGTAAATCTTTCGTACATTAGCAATTACTTTAGGTGAGAGCTCTTCTACTTTGGCATATAGGTTATATTCATCTTCTAAGCCTTTTTCCTTTGCAAGTCTTGCAACATACTTTTTAAAAATAACGGCTCTTGGGTCAGATATAGAATAAATGGCATGACCTATTCCATAGATTAGGCCAGATTTATCAAAGGCCTCTTTAGTAAGTAATTTTGATAGATAGTTTTCAATTTCCACTTCATCTTTCCAATCACTAAGGTGCTCCTTCATATCTTCAAACATTTGAACAACTTTTATGTTTGCACCTCCATGTCTTGGCCCTTTTAAAGAACCGAGAGCGGCGGCTATTACTGAATAAGTGTCAGATCCCGCGGAGGTTACTACATGTGTAACAAAGGTGGAGTTATTACCACCACCATGCTCTGCATGAAGTACTAGGGCAAGGTCAAGTAGTATAGCTTCGAGTTTTGTGTATTTACTATCGCCACGAAGCATGTATAGCATATTTTCAGCAGTGCTTAAATTCGGGCATGGACTACGAATAAGTAAACTGTTATTGTTATGATAATGTGATAGAGCATGATAACCATAAACTGCTATAAGTGGAAAACATGCAATTAATCTCATGCATTGCTCTAAGACATTGCTAGCAGAAGTATCTTCTGCTTTATCATCTATGCTATAAAGTGCAAGTATACTCCTTGCTATTGAGTTCATTATATTTTTACTGGGCATTTTTAATATCATATCTCGTACGAAATCTTCAGGAAGATTTCTGTATTTAGAGAGTAAATTTATAAAATTTTCAAGCTCCTCTTTATTAGGAAGGTTACCAAAAAGTAATAAATAACTGGTTTCTTCAAATCCTAATCTACCATCTTTAAGAAAACCATCTACTAAATTTTCAATGTCAATGCCTCTATATTTTAAAGTACCTGCAACGGGTATTCTTTTGTTATCTTTAACGATAAAAGAATTTACTTCACTAATTTCCGTTAATCCTACAAGTACTCCACGACCATCAAGATCTCTAAGTCCTCGCTTAACTTCATATTTAGGGTATAGCTCTGGATCTATAAAACTACGTAATTTTTCGGGCATTGTATTTTCGAATTCTTTTAACTTGTTGTTATCCATAATATCACACCTCACATAATAGTTCTTATAACGAATTATTCGTTAACAAAATATTTTTCTAAAATATATATTTTCAACATTTTATCCATAAAATCCTATTTATTTGAATACACTTAATATAGTTAAGTACCATTTTACACTAAATTACGTGGTAATACATAAAATAAAGGAAAATTTATATTTGTCATAGCATAGGGACTATTTTTACCTATTTGATATATGTAGACACATTTTTAATATGCTGCGAATATGTTTTAGAAAATACATGCTCATTAGTTTTACTATTTAATACATAAAAAAGATAATCAGTAATTGCTGGATGGATAGCAGCATCTATTGACTTGGTTCCGGGATTACATATTGGTGATGGGGGCAAGCCTTTATTTAAGTAAGTGTTATAAGGGGATTTTACGGTTAAGTCTTTATTGTAGAGTTTGTTCTTATGTCCAATTATATAAAGAATTGTTGCATCTATTTGCAAGGGCATTTTGTTATTTAACCTATTGTAAATAACACTTGCTATCTTTGGTCTGTCATCATCTTTTTTTGCTTCTTTCTCTATTAGGGAAGCGGTTGTTATTACATTTCTTATATTTAGTTCGTTTTGAGTTATATAATTTTCATTAGGTTTCATATTTATTTCAAAAGTTTTAAGCATTTTATTTATAATTGTTTTACTCGATGCGTCCTTTTGAAAAGAATATGTGGCAGGATATAGGAAACCATCTAATATGTGTTTATCATTTGGCAACCCCTTTAAGAACCAGTAACTATTATCTGTCCAGTTTTCCACTTGATTTATAAAATCATTTTCGGTAACTAATCCTGACTTTTGTAATGCTTGTCCTACTTCTTGATATGTATATCCTTCAGGTATTGTAACCTTGACTACATTTAATTTTTTATATAAAGTGGTGCCTAATTTAAATATTCCGTATGATGATAAAATTAAAACAACAATTATAAGTATTATTTTTTTAAATTTCATAATGATGAGGTTCATAATCTCCGTAATTCTTTGGGTTTATAAGAACCAATTTCAACTCCTTCTTGTTAAATGTATTTTTAGTATATCATAAATGCTTATTATAGTTACTCAATTTTTTGTTAAAAGAATTTTTTTATTAAAATAACTGAACTCTCCCATAAGCCTGGACAATCAAAAATGAATGGATTCAAAAAATGGTAAAAGCGAAGAGAAAATATTTATGAATTTTATAAGGTAAAGTCTAAAAATGCTGATTTAGTATATAAATCAGCATTTGTTTATTTCATAATTTTAGAGTCTAAGTTTATAGATACAACCTTATTTTTACCAAGTGATTTAGCTTGGTACATGGCTTTGTCCGCAGATATAAATAAAAAATCTAAATGCTGAACAGTCGGAGTAATACATGCAACTCCTAGGCTTGAGGTTATGGTTATTGAATCTGATTTTCTAATAATTAAAGGGTTATTTTCTATAGCACTCCTTAAACGCTCTCCAATAATTTCAGCCTCTTTAAAGGGGGTATTGGGTAATAATACGATAAATTCTTCACCACCAAAACGACCTAAAATATGATTATCGCCTAAAGTTTCGGAGCAGACCTTAGAAAGACGTTTTAACACTAAGTCACCGGTATGGTGACCTAAGTTATCGTTTATTTTTTTGAAATCGTCAATGTCAATCATTATAGATGATATAGGTTCCACGAGTACTTTTGCTTTATCAAAGCTTATATTTGCTAGTTCAATAAAACTGCGCCTATTGTACAAGTTAGTTAAAGGATCTATGCGAGCTAGACGTTTTGTTTTACCATGTAAATTAGCATTTGCTACAGCTGTTCCTGCATGGTATGCGAAGGATAAGGCTATGTCACAATGATTCTCAGTATAAATATTTTTTTTAGTTGAATCTAAAGTTAGAATACCTATTATTTTATTTTTAGAAATTATTGGTATTCCCATCCAGCTGTCTATATTAGGCAGATTTATATAATTAGTAAAACGACGATCTTTTTTAACATTAGAAACGCATAATGTAGTTTTAGTTTCATATATTTCTTTAAATAGCTTATTGCCATTTTTATTTATAGAGATTTTGTAAATTTCATCTATATTTTTGAAGCCATATGCTGCCTTAACATTAAATCGGTTGTTTTCATCCATAAAGAATGTTGCACTGTCGTAGGGGACTAATTCTTTGAGGCCCTTTAACAATTTATCTAAGACTTCATCTAAATTTAAGGTGGAATTTAAAAGAAAGGTAGCCTGGCGAAGTTTTTCTGCTAAAAGAAATTGCTCTTTTTCCTTAGATAGATTTTCAACTTTTAGGCATGCCTTAGATTCTCTCATTGCTAATATAAAAGCATTTAGAAGAATGAATATAAAAGATCCTAATAAAGAATAGTCATCAATATTATTTAATCCTATATAATGTAGTAGGGACATAGCACTTATTATGATAGCTATTAAGCAAGAAATTATAATAAATAAAAATCCTTTCTTTTTGTTATGATATGTCTTTAATATAACAGAAATAGCATACATAAATATGAACATTGTAGACAATTGAAATATAATAAGTATCCTTGATGCAAGTTGTGGGGAGATAAAAATGGTTATAACTATAAAAAACAAGCAAAAAAGTTTGCAGATTTTATTAATAGTCTTTGAAGAAGTCTCTTTAAAAACTTGTTGCAAATAACCTAGCATAAAATAAACCGCCCCGAAAAGGGTTAAATATTCTAATTTAAGATCTAGGCTATAACTTAAGCTTTCCTGCAATGATGAAAAATACTTGCTACCAGAAAACAAAGGTTTCAAAGATAGAATTATGCAGAGTAACCCAAAATAAAATTTAGAAAAATCATTTGTTTTGAAGATATATAACAAAAGGTAGTATAAACCAATTATAAGTAGTACGCCAAAGCAAAAAAAGTTAATTGCAATTGAAGCATCTCTTTTGCTCATAATCTGGGAACTGGTGCCTAAGTAAATATTGCCTCCGGTACCACCATCACGAAAGTTATGATTTGACACCTGAAGCACCAAATTGATTTCTCCATTTTTATTCATAAAATAATTTGTTAGGGGAGTAGATTTAGGTAGTTCAGTAGAACTTGTCTTACCGACAATGCCATTTGATGAAAAAAGGTCTCCATTTACCCATAATTTATATGAAGATAACATTGAAGGTATACTCATTCCTAAAAGAGTGTTATTATATTTTGAATTTAATTTTATTTTTAAACTATATGTAGCATATCCAAAAGCATCATAATTTTTATTATATTCATTCCACGCCATTGGCATATTTATATAAGAAGAAGTAGGAGGGCTTGTATCAAAATCTCTCGGAGATAATAATTGATTCCAGTAAAATTTCCATTCACCGGAGAGATCTGTATATCCATTTGTATTGAAGTCCCAATTTGAAAGTTCCAGTAAACCTTTTTCAGAATTAATACTTAAAGACGATTGTGGCACTTTCAATTTATTTAAGGAGAAAATAAAATAAAATAATGCTGCCAAAACAATTATAGATAGTGTTATGGGGAATAATTTTTCTTTTTTTAGCATTATATTTATGGCCTCCTTTATATAGAAAGTTTAAATTTACATATTATACTATTATATTACCTTAGTACGATAAAAATGTCATTATTTATTTTGAAAGTAATATTATAACTATTAAAATGTGTAATGTATATTTTTATATTACCTTAGAACATAATCAATATCTTCTGTAATTTTAGAATCAATTAAACCATCATTCTTCATATCATTTAATATTTTCATAGCTGCATTATGGCTTAAAGAAGCTCTGTAAGGACGAGTTTCAGTTAAAGCTTGGTATATATCAAGACACCCCATAAGTCTAGAGTTAAAGTCTAGTTCACTGTGATCCTTACCAATGGGGTAGCCTTTGCCATCTAATTTTTCATGATGGTTTGATGCCCACTCTACTATATCCTCAAAACCTTTGATTTCTTGGAGTGCAATTCTTGTATAATAGGTATGTTCTTTTATCAATTCATATTCGTCGTAGGTCAGTTTTCTTTTGGCATCTAATATGGAGTTAGGTACTGCCAGTTTACCTATGTCGTGTAAATCTGCAGCAATTACCAATTTATAAGTATCTTCTTCATTATACCCATAATAGTTAGAAAGTTTTGCTACTTTAACTGCTAGTTCACTAGAATGTAACTGGGTATAGGGAGATTTAGAGTCTATTATTGTTGATAAGGTTTTAGTAATATTTCTTATTTCCTTAAATGAACATTCTACGGAATATAACGGTATCAAATTTTTTAGGGCGGTTGTGATAAACATTCTTTTTAAATCCAGCCAAAAGTTTTTATGCGTAGATATATTGATGAATGCATTAGCTATCTCATCCGAAAATATAGTATTACGATTGTCATGGATAAAAGTAAATATCTTATCATTCTTTTCTTTACTTAAATTTTCAAAATCAAAACTATTATCGAGAATATCTCCAAAACGAATTATTTGAGACATTAATGGAATATCACTTTTATCTATATTAAAAAAACCTGTGCCATCATAGTTTTCATGGTGATATAAAAGCACATTTTTTACATTTGTAATAAATGGAAAATTGAGAACGTTACTTTCGCTAGCGACGCAATGTTCTTTTTTTCTTTCAATTAAAGTAAAGTTTTCTATGTTTGACCCTAGTAATTTATCATGTAAACTTTTTTCACTAACACCATTATCATGTAGAATTGAAAGGGCTGCTAAATCATATAGTTCTTTCTCAGCTAGTCCTAAATACTCTCCCATTTTATAACAAATGTACGATACTCTTTTACTATGATTAGTAGTAGCGCCATTAAGATCAAGCTCCACAAAATCCAAAGCAAAGGATATTGACAATAAAAATTCATTTAAGTTAAATAACATACTAATTTCCTCCATATAATTTTATTGATTAGTGTTAAGCAATAGTATCGCTAAGTAATTATAAGGCAAATATTATTATAAATAAATACTTTTTATAATATATTGGAATATTATTGTGAAAAATTAATGTAATATTTACAAAGACTGAAATCCATTACTTAAAAAACTTTATGATATACTTAAATCATGTTTAAGAAATGTAATTACTTGGAGGTAATGAATGTATAAATTAATAGCAATTGATATGGATGGAACATTATTGAATGATAACAAGCAAATTTCACCAGGAAATTTTGAGGCAATACAACAAGCGAGTAAAAATGGAGTGAAAGTTGTACTAGCATCAGGAAGACCTCTAATTGGATTTAAAAGATATCTAGAAGAGCTTAACCTAGTTTCAAAAGAAAATTATGCAGTAGCTTTTAATGGAGCGCTTGTTCAAAGCTCTGAAGGAAATGAAATAATATCTAGAACATCATTAACTCTTGAAGACTATAAATATTTGTATAATTTAAGCAAAAAGCTAAAAGTTAATATACTTGCATCAACTGAGAATTCAGTAATTTCTCCGAAAGAAACTAAATACACGAGGTATGAAGCAGAAATTAATCATATCCCTAATGATATAATTGCCGTGGACGAGGTAGAGGGCAACACTATTATAGTAAAAGTGATGTTTGTGGACGAGCCTAAAATTATAGAAGATATAATGGCAAAGATTCCCGAAGAGGTAAGGATGAAATACACAATAGTTCGAAGTGCACCTTTCTATTTAGAGTTTCTTCATAAATCGGTTAATAAAGGTTCAGGAGTCGCAGCTCTCGCAGAAAAACTGAATATTAAACAAGAAGAAGTTATATGCATAGGAGATGCAGGTAATGATATTCATATGATTAAATATGCTGGACTTGGAGTTGCAATGGGAAATGCATTCCCAGAGGTTAAAAGAGTTGCTAATTTTATAACCAAAACGAATGAGCAAGATGGAGTAGCATATATTATTAATAAGTTTATTTTAAATAGCGATGAAAAACGTGCAGTATAATAAATATAGAAAGGGGCTGGCTCAAAATGATTAAAAGATTATTTTGAGCCAGCTACTTTATTTTTATCTCATTTTAAGTCAATTCATTTATTATATCTCTTCTATTTTGCTGTTTTTCTTCCATGTTTTTTAGGGCTTCTTGACTCATATGGTCTCTGTTATGTTCCATATATCCTTTAGCAAAAGTATAGTTTTTTTCTAGACCTTCCCATTGATTAGAAGCTTTTTGCCCTCCACTTACAATTTTATCTTCTATATCTTCAATGTTATCCTCCCTTGAGAGTTGTTTTATTATTGAATTACTTAAATTTCCTGATGATGCAATATCAGAATTCCTCTCTAGATATCTTTCTGTTCTAGTATGATTTTCTATTATATTTTCCAGGGCTTCTATTCTATTAGCTTTTTCTATTTTATAACGATCCTCATTATTATAAATATTGTTATTATTTTCCATTACAAACCCTCCTATTTATATAATTTTAATATTATTATTTTAGGTTTTTTATTATATTGAAATACTATGAGATGCTTGGAATTTAATATATAAAACATAAGTAAGACGATATTGTGTATATGTTGGATTTTAATGGTAAAACAATTTTTTTAGTAGATAATCTGATATAATTATATATATACATTAATAGTGAGTTAAAAAATAAGCAATAATAGTTATTATTGTAAGCTGAGAAAGTCTAGGAGGATTTAAATGTCAAAAAAGAAAAAATTTTTATTAGCTTTTTTGTTCCTTGCTGTTATAGGTGGAGCAGTATATGCTACAAGCTATGCTACAAGCTATGCTACAAAAAAACAGGGAAAATCAATACAAACTGCAAACATTAAAAAAGCAGCAGATGTAAAAGAGAAAGTAGATCAATTGGCGAAAGACAAGGCAACTATAGCAGCTAAAGCAAAAGAAGCATCAGCATTAAAAGTAAAAGAAGCAGCGGCAAAAGCAAAGAAAGATGCAGATACAAAAGCGGCAGAAATAAAGGCTTTAGCAGACGCGAAAGCGAAGGCTAAAACTGAAGAAAATACAAAGAACTCAAATAATAATTCTCAAAAAGTTGTTGTTATAGATCCAGGACATGCAAGTGTTACTAGTAGTGTAAAAGAGCAACAGGCACCAGGTTCAAACATAATGAAAATAAAGGAGCCTGGTGGAGCTCAAGGTATTAATACAAGAACTCCTGAGTACGTGGTTAATATGGCAGTAGCAGTTAAATTAGAGAGCTTGCTACAAGCAAAAGGATATACTGTAAAAATGACTAAAACCAAGAATAGCCAAATGCTTGGAAATATTGCAAGAGCAGAGGTGGGTAATAAAGCTAACGCAGATTTAGTTATTAGAATTCACGCTGATTCAAATAACAATTCCTCTATTACGGGAGCATCAATGCTTGTACCAACAGATACTAAAAATACAGATTCCATATATAAGGCAAGCAAAAACTATGGACAAATAGTTTTTAATAAATTGATCAATGAGGTTGGCATGAATAATAGAGGCGTTGTGGAAAGAAGCGATATGACGGGTTTTAATTGGTCTAAGGTTCCGGTTATACTGGTAGAGATGGGTTTTCAATCTAATGTTAACGAAGACAAATTGCTTACAACTTCAGCTTACCAGGCTAAGATTGCAAAAGGATTAGCAGATGGCATTGATCAGGCACTAAAGTAAAAGGCGAGGAATTTCCCGAAGAGAATGCAAATAAAGCACATAAGACTTTAATGTCTTATGTGCTTCATTTGTTACTAAATTAAATTACCTTTTAATACGTTTTCAAGAGGTGTTGCTTCCTCAATGCCGGTTATTAGGTTAGCGGATAATTTGTTGTCTCCTATTATAATTCCACCAACTAAAGCATTTTTATTGAAGAATAATTTTTTGTATATTTTAGTTTCACTATCATTTACACTTATAGATTTAAGGTTATCTCCAGATATTTGACCTACAGACAATATTCCTACGCCCATAGCATTAAAGGAAACGACTCCTAATGCGTGTACGTAAGCTTTCTTGTCTCCTACAGCATTTGTACCTGCGATTTTGCCCATGTCTACAGCGGCAGGCCAGTTACCGTATACTATAGATTCGAATTCTGCAATGTCACCACATGCATATATATCTTTTACATTAGTTTCCATGTAGTCATTGACTAATATACCTCTATTAGTGCTTATAGTGGTTTTATCAGCTATAGTTTTGTTTGGAGCAATTCCTGTTGAGAATAATACCAACTGTGCATCAATTGTTTTTCCGCTTTTTAAAGTAACTGATGTTACTGATTTTTCACCATTTATAACAGTTACTGCATCACCTAGTATAACTTCAATACCCTGAGATTCAACTGCAGTTTTAAGTATTAGGCTGCCTTCATTGTCTAATTGTTTACCAAGAAGTGCATTGCTAAATTCAACTACTGAAACTTTGATGCCAGCTTTTCTAATTTCATCTGCGGCCTCAAGTCCTAGAAGTCCACCACCTACGATTACTGTACTTTTAATAGTTTTCATTTTATTTTTGATGTTTTCTAAGTCTTTAAGATTTCTTAAAGTGAATACACCTTCTTTATCTATTCCCTCAGTCGGAATCATACGGTTTTGACTTCCGTTTGCTATAATCAATTTATCATAATTTATAGATTTTCCACCTTCAAGCAATACTTCCTTCTTATCAGGATTAAGGCTTTCAACCTGCACTCCTAAGTTAAGGGTTATTTTATTCTCTGTATACCACTCTTTTGGAGATAGGAAGAATTCATCATCTTTAAGTTCTTCACTTAAACCATCAGAAATAGAAGGTCTATAATAAGTTAACTGCGATTCATTAGAAATCATTTCAATTTCGCATAGTTTATTTCTTTTTCTTATTGCGTCTGCAGCGTAATAACCAGAAGCACCATTACCGATGATTAAGAATTTCTCTTTAGTTTCTGAGCTAAATGTTATTGCTTCTACTGATACTTCAATGAATTGATCAGCAGTTGCACCACATGCAGGGCATATTTCAGGTGGTCTTGCTCCATCAAATTCTTCTCCACAAACTACACATTTCCATCTTTTACCTGAAGATGGTTTAGTAGGAGCGTTGCGGACAATAATATTTTCGGCAATTTTTTGTGCAAAACTTTCACCAAATTTATATGCAAAGTTTAAATCTTCCTCTGATGGCTTAAAATTAAATGCCATTGAAGGATATAAATCAAGATTAATTTGTTTTAGTCTATCTATTATATTTGGAACACCTTCTCCACTCCAACCATAAGAACCAAATGCAGAAGCTACTTTTCCACCATGAACTATAGGGTTTAAGTTTATTAAAATATCCCATATTGGTTTTAGAGCATCTCCGTTTATAGTAGGAGACCCAAATATTATACCCTCTGATTTACCAATACTTGCTATAACATCATTCATGTCGTGATGGATAACATCATACATGTTAACTTTATATTTAGAACTTGCTTTTATGCCTTCTTCTATTTTTTTAGCTACAGATTCAGTATAGCCATATGCTGAGACATAGCATACAGTAACTTCTGGTACCTCGGTAGATTTTTCTGGGAGACTCCACTCTTTATATTGATTAACTATGTCCCAAGGATTATCTCTTAAAATAGGGCCATGTCCTGGACATATTATGTCTATTTTAAGGTCCTTAATTTTGTCTATAGCTTGTAATACATAAGGTTTAAAAGGTCCCATAATAGCGTCAAAGTAATATTTTAAGGCTTCTCTGTAATTATCTTCATTTGCGTTTAAATCATTAAACATCGCTTCACTTGAGTAATGACTTCCGAAGGAGTCACAAGTTATAAGGAGTTTGTCTTCCTCAACATATGTGTAAATTGAATCTGGCCAATGAAGGAATGGCGCTGATATAAAGGACAATGTTTTATTCCCAAGAGTAATTTTGTCTCCATCACCTACAGTTATAGATTCGAAATCTCTATTTATAATTTCTTTTAAAAATCCAATTGCTGATGCTGATCCAACTATTTTAGCATTTTTAGCAATTTCTAAAAGTTTTCCTATAGAACCTGCATGATCTGGCTCTGTATGATCTACTACTATGTAGTCAATATCTTCTACTTTAATTTGTAGAGAATGTAATCTTTCTAAGTATTCATCAAAGAATTTCTCTTTTACGGTTTCAAATACCGCTGTTTTTTCACTACCTTTTACAACATAAGAATTATAAGTAGTACCAAAAGGGGTATACATGATTATATCAAAAATTCTAAGATTAGGGTCTAGTGCACCTACCCAGTAAATATCTTTTTTTACTTCTAATGCTTTCATTTATATCGCTCCTTTAATAATTATTTTAAAATAATAGTTATTGTTTACAGTATAGTATAAGAATATTTAGAATGCAATAACAATTTGCATATAAGAGTATTTACGTTTTATAGTAATGGCTTTTTTAAATATGTTATAATCTCTTATTTAAATAGTGTCTCATAAATGGTAAAAGAATATTTATTTTATTAGTTGTAGTATAGTTTAAACTTATTTAGCCACACTAAATATATTACAATTGAGAATTTTAAACCAATTTATTGTAGTGGGGAGATATGGATATGAGTGAGATGGACGGTAACAATAAAAATTATTTGAATAAGGCTTATAAAAATTTTTTAGAGCTAGTATATATTGTGTCTGCAAAAGAGCTTGAGCTTTTTATTACAAAAGGAGAATTTACTAGTTACTTCAATGGTAGGATGAAAAAAATTGTTGCAGAAATCAACGAAGAAAAAAATGGAGTTTTAGATGCTGGTGTATTTTTTAATACAAAGGGTGAAATAACTCTTATAGATGTAGAGACGGTAGGTAAATATATTGAAGATAATTATAACTTAAAGATGGTGGATTATTACAAAAATACTTCTTTAAATAGAATTATTAGAGAAATAGTTAATGGAAGTGAGAAATCAAAAGGAGACTTTATTTTAATTTCATATTCTATATTGTATGATATAATCAATAAATTATATAAAACAATTAGTTGTAAAAAAACTAGTATGATTATTTATAGAAACAGGTTTGATTTAGAGGATTATCACAAGGATGATTGTACAATGGTTATTGCAGTTTTATTGATATTAGAAGATTTATGTAAATACATTGGTGTTAATAGATACAAAATGATTAGAGAGATAAAAACAAAAATTTATAATTAAGAAATGAAATTAAAGAATTGAAAAAATAGCGAATAAACTAACTATATTTTTAAAATATTAATCCGATTATGGTGAAAAATTACATTTTTATAAAATTATATTCAATTTTACATAATAAACATTTAGTGAAATTTATTATGATTTCGACAAAATAATCTAGCTCATATCTATAGAGGTAACTTATTATTTCTTGTTAATCGCGTCATTATGGGTGTAGAGGGTTTAAAGTGTCAGTTTAAAGAAATAATCAATATAAGCACTACTTCATAAAATGACAGAATTTTTTAAAAACTAATGGTACTATATTATCAAAACTTAGTATCGGGGGGAACATAAATGATAGTTATAGAAAATTTATTTAAGAAGGTTATAGATGGTGATGTAAATCATAATTATTTTTATAGAATGGTAAAAAGCCAAATTTCAGTTTCGATGGATGATGAACTTACTATAGTGCATGCGTATGGAATTGAAATAGAAAGACAAGATACTAATGAGGGTGTAGTTGTACTTATACAAAGAGATTGCGTAGAGAATATTAGTCCACAAAGACATAAAGTCAAAAATCTGTTAAAAATATTATATGACAACACAGTATCACCTATTCATATGATTGATATATTAGGTGAGTATATTGATGAATATACTAGTGATTTTGATGAGATGTTAAAAAACATAGCTACTTGTTAATATTATTAATTAACCTAACATATTGAGGAGCAGCCCATACTTTCTAGGGAGTGCTCCTTTTGTTATACAATGGAAAATTGAAAATTACTTAAAAAACGCTTGAAATAAATATAATTTTGTATTATATATATATAATACAAAATATAACATTGCCCATAAGAAAGAATTCGTGATTATATTGACAATAAAATTTTATATGAAAAAAGGTATAAATAATCATAAGTTTATTATATTATTGTATTATTATAGATTTTTAATTATAAAGTTAAAGTTTATAAATAATAAAATACAAAAGACGAAAATTTAAAACATGAATTAACATGTGGGAGTGATAGTTATGATTCTTGGCGTAGGTACAGATATAGTTGAAATTAGACGGATAAAAAATGCCATGGAGAGAAATAGTAGATTTTTAGAAAAAATTTTTACAACAACTGAATTAGAATATCTTAAAAGTCGAAATCTAAGGGCTGAATATGTGGCGGGAAGATTTGCAGCTAAAGAAGCAGTAGCTAAAGCATTAGGCACGGGGTTTAGAGGGTTTGATTTTACAGATATTGAAATTGACAGAACTACACTTGGAAAGCCAATTGTGATTTTAAAAGGTAAAGCAGACTTAATAGCAAAAAAAGAAGGTCAATACAATATTCATCTTAGTATATCTCATGGGGAAGATAGTGCCGTGGCATATGCTATACTAGAAGGTGATAAAAAAGTTGAAAAAGCATGCAATAAAACGGCAACAGAACACATTTCATTTTAGTTGCATAATTTAGTAATAGTATTGTGCCATTTGTAATAGTATTTATAGTAGAGTGAGTTGCAGGCAAATAACAATTGCAAAGCATCTCTAGATAAATGCTAGGGGGATAACTATGAAAAAATGTGCAATATTACTTTTATGCTTTTTACTAATGTTAAGCTCCATGCTTACTTCCTGTGATAAAAGACCAAAGGATACTAATGAAATTACAACTTATTTAAAAAATATGGATAGTTATACTACGGAAATGAATATGGATGTAAAAAATGATAAACAAACAATTAACTATAAGGCGAAACAATCTTATCTGCGGGGAGGTGGATACAAACTAGAGCTAAATAAAAATAGAGTATTTATTTATAAAAACGATAATAAGATTTATGTTAGTGACAAAAACAGTGGAACAAAGTATGTACAAAGTAAGGATTTTGATGAGGTATTTAAACTAAGTTTTATTGGCGAATACATAGGATTATTATATACTAATGAGGAAATAAAATATGTTACTAAAACTATTAACAATATTGAATACACAGTAATTGAACTATTAATTCCTGGTAATAATAAAAATATTAATAAAGCATTACTTTATGTTAATAATAAAAGTATGTTACCAGACAAAATGGTTATTTACGATATTAATAATAAGGAAAAAATTAATATAACATATACTAATTTTCTTCCGAATGTAAAAGTTGAACCGTCAGTTTTTAAAGTTCAATAGTATGAAATAGTTGCAATAACAAATGAGGTGAAGGTCATGTTTAAACATTTAAGGCCTGTGTGGGCAGAAATTGATTTAGATAAACTTGCTCATAATATGAGAGAAATTAGAAGGGTCGCTAAGAGTGAGATTATTATTGCAGTTGTAAAGGCAGATGCCTATGGACACGGGGCAGTGGATGTAGCTCCGGTTCTTATAGAAAACGGTGCCAATGTTTTAGCGGTTGCTGTTCAAAGCGAAGCAATAGAACTGAGGCGTTCAGGTATAGAATGCCCAATTATGATTTTGGGGTTTACACCGCCAGATCAGATAGATAATTTATTGAAATATAACATCGAACAAACTGTAGACTCTTATAAGTTCGCAAAAGAATTATCAAAGATGGCTCTAAAAGAAAATAAGTTAGCTAAAATCCACATAGCACTAGACACAGGTATGGGGAGAATAGGTTATCTACCAAATGAGGAAAGCGCCCTGGAAGTTTATAGTATAAGCAAGTTACCTAATATAGAAATAGTCGGAATGTTTTGCCATTTCTCCTGCGCAGATGAAAAGGATAAGACGTATACTTATGAACAAATAAAAAGGTACGATGATTTTTATGAAAAGTTAAAGGGTAAAAAAGTGTACATAAAGATGAGGCATATTGCTAATAGTGCAGCTATTATGGATTTGCCAGAAACCCATTATGAGGCGGTACGCCCAGGCATAATAATATATGGTTATTATCCGTCTGATGAGGTAAATAAGGAAAAAATTAATTTGAAACCAGTAATGACTTTAAAAACAAATGTGGTACACATAAAAACACTGCCACCTGGAGAGTACATTAGTTATGGAAGAAAGTATAAAACTCAAAAAGAAACTATTATTGCTACACTCCCAATTGGTTATGCGGATGGTTACACAAGGTTTTTATTTGAAAAGGGAAAGGTAATCATAAAGGGTAGCTTTGCTCCAGTAATAGGTAAGATTTGTATGGATCAATGTATGATTGATGTTACATCTATCAATGGAGTAAAAATTGGAGATGAGGTAATACTTATAGGTGAAGAGGGAGATAACAAATTTACAGCAGACACAATAGGGGAACTGATTGGAACAATAAGTTACGAAGTAGTTTGCATGATTGGTAAAAGAGTTCCAAGAGTTTACATTAGAAACGGTGAGGTTGTAAAAATAAGAAAATATGTGTAATATTTATGCTTTTTATTTTAAAAAAACCATTAATGCGTAGAACTAATTGTTGAAAAAAGGCGAAAGTACGAATAATTTCTTTGACAGATTGACATAGGTTGAATTATAATATATTTTATACATATTGTTGCTTTACCAAAATAGGAGGTATTAAATTTTCTATGTCAACTTCAAAGAAACTAGTAATAAACCTCTCGAAAAAACTTTATATTGAATTTAATAAGGCACTTGCGAAAGATTGTAAAAAAAGAAGTGAATTTATTAGGGAAGCTATAATACTATATATTGAGGAAAAGAAAAAACTCAATTATATGGACGAAATGAAACAAGGATATTTAGAAATGGCTGAGTTAAATTTAAAAATAGCTAATATGGGTTTTGAGATTGATATCAAAGATTTTAAAGAATACGAAGTTAAGCTTTCGGAGAGTGATTTGTCAAATGACAACAATAGTAAAAAGAGGAGATATATTTTATGCTGATTTGAGTCCGGTTGTAGGCTCGGAACAAGGTGGGATTAGACCAGTGATTATACTTCAAAATGATATTGGTAATAAGTATAGTCCTACTATTATAATTGCAGCTATTACCTCTCAGATAAATAAGGCGAAACTCCCTACTCATGTTGAGATTTCTTCAGAAGAGTATGGTCTAAATAAAGATTCTGTAGTTTTGCTTGAGCAGATAAGAACATTAGATAAAAAAAGATTAAAAGAAAAAATTGGTCACATGACTGAGGTTGATATGAAAAAGGTAGATAATGCACTTTTAATTAGTGTAGGTCTATGAAATTGATAAGGGCATTTATTGCCCTTATTTTTATTGCGTTTTATAAAAATTGCGAATATTATGAATAATATTCACGAAAATTTTATAATAAATTTTATTACAGACCTAGTCATTATGTTATAATGTTATTAGTGATTTTACTGTAATGAATTACATAAACAGGGTAAGGAGAGTTGAATATGATAGAATTTAAAAAAGTTACAAAGATTTATGATAATAATGTAATAGCTTTGTCGAACATTGACATTACTATCGAAAAGGGGGAATTTGTATTCCTTGTAGGTCCTAGTGGAGCTGGAAAATCTACTTTTGTTAAGATACTTTTAAAAGAAATAGAGCCAACTACAGGTACTGTTATTATAGACAATATTGACATAACCAAATTATCTAGAAGGAAAATACCTTATTTTAGAAGGAAAATTGGAGTGGTTTTTCAAGATTTTAGATTGATTGATACTTTAAATATTTATGAAAATGTTGCTTTTGCTCTTAGGGCTACAGAATGTTCTTCAAAAGATATTAAGAAAAAAGTACCTTATGTTTTAGATTTAGTTGGGTTGTCCAAAAAACATATGGCTTTTCCAAATGAGATTTCTGGTGGAGAGAGACAAAGAGTTTCATTAGCTAGGGCCATAGTACTTAGTCCTACGCTACTAATAGCAGATGAACCAACAGGAAATTTGGACCCTGAAACTGCATTGGGTATTATGGATGTTCTAAGCGATATCAATAAGGCAGGAACAACAGTTATTATGGCAACACATGCAAAAAATATAGTAGATGCTATGAAGAAGAGAGTAATTGCTATAGAAAAAGGTGTTCTAGTTAGAGATGAGCAGAGGGGAAGATACGGTTATGAAGATTAGTACAATTAAATATTTTATTATTGATGCTTTAAAGAGTTTAAAAAGAAATAAAACTGTTAGTATAGCATCGGTTGCAACAGTTGCAGCTACTCTATTTATATTAGGAGTATTTTTATTAATCGTTTTTAATGTTAATGCAGGAGTTCAGGAACTAGGTGCTAAATTAGAAGTGAAAATTTATCTTAACGATAGTGTAACAATATCAGATAAGTCAGCTATTGAGAGAGCCTTAAACAACGTGAAGGGTGTTACAGAGGTTAAATTTGAAGATAAGACTGATGCATTAAACAAAGTAAAGCAACAATTCGGATCAGACAGTAAATCATTAGTACAAGGATTTGAAAAGACAAATCCGTTTCCAAATTCATACGTTGTAAGAGTAGATAAACCTGAAGTTGTCAGTAGTGTAGTTAAGGCGGCTACAGGATTAAAGGGTATAGAGCAGATTAAGGATGTTAGGGATGTTGTTAACAAAATCATTAAGATAACCGATACTCTTAAAATAATAGGTTTTGTATTATTTGTAATTTTAATAAGTGTGTCTTTATTCCTAATAGGAAACACTATTAAGCTTACAGTATACTCAAGAAAAAAGGAAATAGGTATTATGAAATTTGTTGGAGCTACTGATTGGTTCATAAGATGGCCATTCATTATTGAAGGCATGTTGCTTGGAGTATCAGGAGCGATTATTTCTACTGGAGTATTATATTATGCTTATAGACTAGTTTTCCTAAAATATACAAGTGCAATACTCGGAGTTACTCTAATGAACCCCCAATTTATATTAAGCACTATCCTATGGCAGTTTATGTTGGGTGGATTGATTATAGGAGCGGTAGGAAGTTCTATATCAATAAGAAAATTCTTAATTGTGTAATATAAATAAGTTTATTTAATATTAGTGTTATAAAATTCTTATATTTACATAATAATATATAAGAGAATTGCAAAGAGGTGTATAAATGGGAGACGAGCATAAATTTAAAATTGTAGATAATAATAAAATACCTAAATCAAAAAAAAGGAAGTTGATTCTATGGGTTATAGCTTTAGTGCTTATTACTAATTGTCTAACTTTATTTGTATCAACTCAAATTTCCTTAGGACTACCCAATGGAAGAGTATTAATTGGAAGAGATGCTTATGATCAAGTATTAAAATTTCAAAAATTGTTTTTAGTAAGAAATAAGTTATATGAGTACTATGATGGTGCAATTAGTGATGATGTTTTAGTAGAAGGAGCTATTAAAGGGATGACTGATTCCTTAAAAGATCCTTATACAGTTTTCATGAACAAAAAAGAATTTACAGATTTCAACACTCAAACACAAGGGGCTTATACTGGACTTGGGCTGCAAGTTGGAGTTAAAGACGATAATATAGTTATTATCTCAGCTTTTGATGGATCACCAGCTAAAAAAGCAGGACTACTTTCTGGGGATGTTATAGAAAAGGTTAATTCAACAAAAGTGTCTGGTACAGAACTAGAAAAAGCTGTTTCAATGATGAAAGGCAAGGAAGATGAACCGGTTTCCTTAACTATTAATAGAAAAGGAAAAGGCATATTTGTGGTGAATATGAAACGTGCTAAAATTAATTTGGTAACAGTTAAGGGTGAAATGCTAGCAAATAATGTTGGATATATTCAACTTACAATGTTTGATGAAAATACTGCTAAGAATTTTAATAAAAAATTAGCGGAACTCCAAAGTAAGGGTATGAAAAGCTTAATAGTTGATATAAGAGGAAATCCAGGTGGACTTTTAGATCAATGTGTAGATTTAACCTCTAATTTTGTAACTAAAGGAAAGGTAATAGTATATACAATAGATAAGAATAAGAAAAAGACAGAATATAAGTCCACAGGTGGTCTTGCTATAGGCATGCCATTAACTGTACTAACAGATGCAGGATCAGCTAGTGCATCAGAAATTTTTTCAGGTGCTATAAGGGATTATAAGGTTGGTACTTTAGTGGGAGAAAAAACCTTTGGTAAAGGCATTGTTCAAACTATGCTTTACAGGAGCGTTGATGGTTTTGACGATGGTACTGCATTAAAGGTTACTATATCAAAATATTATACTCCCAATGGTGAAAACATACAGCATATCGGTATAAAACCAGGAGTTGCAGTTGTTTACCCAACAGCTCTTAAAGAGAAAGCATATGATAGAGCTACAGATCCACAGTTTAAAAAAGCTTTAGAAATAGCTAAGGATAAAATTAAGTAATAACATATGGTGATTTAAACTAACAAGTATCTACCAATAAATTTGGTGGATACTTGGTTTTTAACGTATTTACATACAGGTGATGACACATAGGATATGTGTGGAAACAGAACGTGTTTGATAGCATTATGGGAGGAGAATTTTATCCAATGGAGATTGCACTAAATACTTTAAAAGCGGTTGCTTATGCAATCGTAGACCCTTCAAATGCGTTTATTTTAATAATGATTGCATTAATTTTTTATAATAAAAATAAGAAAATTGCTGCTATGCAGAAAATGATAATGGGAGAAAGTTTAGATTCACCTTTTGAACTAACTATATCTCAACTTGTAATAGGAATTTTTGCTGGAGCTGTAGCAAGTCTAATATTTACATTTTCAGGATTGGTTTTTGATGAAAATTCAAATATTTATTTATTGTTTATGGTGTCATTATTTTTTATGGCATTTAAGCCTAGATTTATTTGTTTTTCTTATTCTGGTGCAGTTTTAGGTATAGCCAGCCTAGTACTTAAATATGCAGCAAGTATATTACAAATGCCACAATTAAATGTTATAAACATAGATATTATGACCTTAATGACTTTGGTGGGAATATTGCATATTATAGAGGGAAGTTTAGTTATGATAGATGGTTCAAGAGGAGCTATTCCTGTTTTTACTAATAGAGATAATAAAATTATTGGTGGGTTTGCCTTAAAAAGATATTGGGCATTGCCAATTGCAATACTTGTACTTTTAAGTGCAGCTACATCAGATTTAGTGGTTGGTCAGAGCATAATGATTCCTGATTGGAGGAACTTTATACAAGGGGATATAGTCAATCGAATTGTTAAAAACTCAGTTATAGCGGCTATCGCTTTGTATGGAGTTATAGGATATAGCAGTATTACATTTACTAAGAGCAAGAGAAAAAAGACTATTACTTCGGGTGCTTTGATAATAGGGTATGGGTTGATTTTAACAGCTATATCAAGATTAGCAGTACTTGGGGTAGGGTTTCAATTGTTTATTTTAATATTTGCGGCAGTATCTCATGAAGGTATGCTACAACTAGAAAAGCATATGGAACTAACCTTAAAACCTAAATTTATTAGTAGCGATGATGGAATTATGGTGCTTGCAGTAGCACCTAACTCTCCTGCTTTCCAAATGGGAATTGAAAGTGGAGATTTAATAGTGATGGTTAATAATGAAAAAATAGAGAATGAAGAAGAAATTTTTAATATAATTAAAGGTAATTTTCACACACTCTCTTTAAAAATCAAAAAACCTTCAGGAGATTTAAAAAACAGGGAATATAGCAATGTTAATGAGAATAGACGATTAGGAATAGTAATTGTACCAAGGGAAGTACCAAAGGATACAACAATATTAAAAGTGAATGACGAAACATTTAAAGATGTGATGGACAAAATGAAAGATAAGGACAAGAAATAAATTTTTTTATTATATTCATTAAAACAACATAACTATATTTATTATGGGAAGATTAATAAATAGGTGATGCTTATGAATAAAAAAATACTGGCGGTTTTGTTCTTATTTATTATAATGTGGCATTCAGTAGTCATTTCTGCTGAAGGATTTAAATGTGTTGAAATTTTTGACCCAAAGCAAGACAAGGTAGTAAAAGTAGTTGAATTAAATGAAGAAATTCATAATATGGTGTCAAGTTGGATAAAGGATGTGGATAACATCTATGGTAAAAATAATCCTATTACCAATGATGGATATGCAATAAGAGTCCCATTATATCCTGCTGTCAAGGTACAGGGAAAATGGTTAAATGCACTTGTAAATGATGTTTATATAATAATTCCCGAACGTGACACACCATTTTATATGATTTTTGATAACGATAATAGATTACTTTGTTTCCCTTTTAAGGGGAATATAAATAAGTTATCAAAAGTTTTAGATTTTAAACTGAAAAATGGATAAAGTTTAAAATAATAGATAATATAAAATTAAATAAGAGCATAAAGGATAGGGGCCTCGGACCCTGTTTTTTATGCGTAGATATAAATATAAAAGGAGCATGCTAGGATTAACCCAGGCAAGCTCCTTTAAATTATACTGAATAATTTTTTTAAAGAAAACTATGTAACACTCTATCTTGGTATAAATATAGTTGCTTCATTATAATTTTATCAGCTTGAGACTGAGTTATAGTTCCATTGCTTACAAGGGATGTTAAAGGATCTATATGATTAATCTTTTTACTATTTATATATATTAAATTTTCTTGATTAGCAATAGCTTTAGATTTTTCTGTATTTGTTTTTTTTGAACCTTCTGCTTTACTTAGAACAGCTTTAATTTTATTTGCTTGATCTTGAGTTAGAGTATTGACAGTTGTAAGGGTTTTTAAATTTGCATCTATATTTAGATTTATTTTAGTAGCTATTTTTTTGCATTCATTTGTTAAAGGCGCCTTTCTATTTATGTTTAATGAGTTAGAAGTTGCTGCAAAAGTTGTACTAACAGATGATAAAAGTATTCCGCCTGTTAGTAGGCCTGATAGGATTTTGGTTTTAAAAGATATATTTTTCATTTTAATTTCTCCTCATTATTTATTTATTTTTTATAGTCTTCTATAAGTTATTTTAGTTTTCTATGTTCTAATCATATCAATTACTAATGTCAAATAGGTGTCAAAATGATGACTATTTTGCTTGCTATGTGTATAGTTTGTAAATTTTGTAATGTGGCATAAACATAGTTGATTTTCTGAGTTTTAACTTATAAGTATAGCATTAATCATTATATAAAAACTTATTAATTGGTATATTTTTAGTATTATTGTTAAGTATACAAAATACAGTGAATAATTACTAGAAATAATCTTTGCTTCAATCACCTATAGTATTAGATAATGATGTTATTATAGTAAATACGGATAAACATAGATTGTGTTAACGAATGAGTTACTATCAGAACATCCTACATGAGGAACCATTATGGGTTACTAGTAGATTATTTATAGGTTATATTGACATATGAAAAACTTAAAGCTAAAATGTAAGTAACGAACAAATGTTCATATAGAGGAAAACAAGGCGGTG
>Ga0209125_1001162_pt1 | contig 26679 bp, 27 predicted proteins | sample BarGraIncub1131A_FD_184503 | JGI IMG/M metagenome (GOLD analysis project Ga0209125, IMG submission 184503) | Arctic peat soil microbial communities from Barrow, Alaska - Barrow Graham LP Incubations 11-31A (SPAdes) (version 2) | ecosystem: Environmental > Terrestrial > Soil > Wetlands > Peat... | reverse complement strand
TAGGTGCAACTTATGTGTACAAAAACTCAAGTAAAGGGTCAGAAAAAATTGCAGTTATTAAACACGCTGGCAAAGTAATTAGAACTATTGATTTAAGTAAGGTAATAAAACCAGAAGAGTTTACTATAAAAACAGATAAGAGTCACTATAACACCATATTAGTTAAACATAATAGTATTAGTATAATAGCTGCTGATTGTCCACATAAAGAGTGTGTTAAAAGTGGAGCGATTTCAAATCCGGGTGAGATGATTGTATGTTTACCCTATAAACTTATAATAAATATCCAGGGTCAGAAAGATAAGGGTGTTGATGGTGGGACATTCTAAAATTTAAAGATGTAGGTGAAAATATGAAAAAGACAAAGAAAATGGTTTTACTTAGTATGCTCGTGGCAATGGCCTTAGTTATTTATTTAATTGAGGCTCAAATACCAGTGCTATTTCCGGGAATAAAACTAGGACTTGCTAATTCCGTATCCTTAGTTGCATTAATTATATTCGGTTGGAAAGAAGCATTTTTAATAATGATTTTAAGAACATTATTAGGTTCTATTTTTGGAGGAAGTATGTCAGCGTTTATGTTTAGTATTGCTGGAGGAGTGCTAAGTAATATAGTAATGATATTGCTTTACAAGTATTTCAAGAATTCCTTAAGTATTCCAACAATTAGTGTTTGTGGAGCAATTTTTCATAATGTGGGGCAATTACTTGTGGCTGCTTTTATAATTAATGATTTAAGAATATATGTATATTTGCCAGTACTTCTAATTGCAGCTATTGTTACAGGGTATTTTATTGGAATTTTGGCTAGTATATTAAAAAGTAGATTAGAAAAAATATTATTCAACTTCTGAAATTTATATATATACTAATATTTAAAAAAATATTGACATCGGTTACACACTTATGTATTATTAAAACAATAACTTTTTTAGGTTTATCAAAATCACTTATTATTCTAGATAAATTAACTTATAAAAAGCCACTTAATTGATATTTATTACAGAGATGAAAGTGAAAATAATACCTTTGAATACAATGTATATACAAATATATAGGAGATGAATCAATGGAAAATTTAATATCAATAGCAAATCAAAAATATGATGGGCATTTTACATTAATGAAATTCACTACTGATTGGAGATGTTGTTTTGGTACGATATGGGATAGTTTACGAGGTACCGAGTTTATGGCAAAAGGAAAAACTATGCATGAAGCTATCATCAATTGTATAGATGGAGATATTAACTATTCAGATATTGCTGATCAATTAGATGAAGCTCAAGAACTATGATTAAAAAGCAGAACAATTAAAAACTTTAATAACTAAAATAAAGTAGAAGGTTATATTTAAACCCTCTACTTTATTTTAGTTATTTGTTTACAGACTCACTTAAATTTTCACGATCTTTTAATGATTTAGAAATAACCTTTGTTGGACATTTACTAGCACATAGTCCACACTGTGTACATTTTTCAAAGTCTATTACAGGTAAGTTGTTAACCATAGTAATTGCTTCAGATGGACAAAATTTTGCACACATTCCGCAAGAAATACATCCAACGGAACAATTATTTTTTACTGTTTTACCTTTTGAGTTTGAGTTACATTCAATAAGTACTTCTTGACTTGCTGGAACGAATTCTATTAGGTTCTTCGGGCACACTTCAATGCAGGCGCCACAAGCAACACAATTATCTTTATATACTACGGCAACACCATCTACTACATGAAGGGCATTGAATTCGCAAGATCTAACGCAACTTGCAAAACCTAAACAGCCATATGAGCAAGCTTTAGGACCACCACCAGGAGCAATAACTGCTTGGCGGCAATCCTTAATTCCATCATATTCATATTTTTCTTTAGAGACCGTGCAAGTTCCCTTGCATTTAACGAAGGCAACTTGAGGAATTTCAGTTTCAACTGATAAGCCCATTATTTCTCCTATTTTCTCGGCAGTTGAACTTCCGCCTACTGTGCATAAAGTGAGTAATACATCTCCTGATGCTACAGCCGCTGCATAGGCATCACAACCGGCATATCCACATCCACCACAGTTTGCGCTTGGTAATGCTTCCCTAATTAGTGGTACTTTAGGATCAACTGGTACGTAAAATTTTTTGTTGGCATACCCAAGCACTACACCGAATACAAGTCCCATACCACCAATGCTTATTACTGGGTAAATTAAATTATTTATATCCACTTAAATACCCCCTAGTTTTAAACCACTAAAGCCTAAAAATGCTATAGCCATAAGTCCTGCGGTAACTAATGAGATTGGAAGGCCCCTAAATGCTAGTGGCATTTTATCATTCTCTTCCATTCTTTCTCTTAGACCTGAAAGAAGCACAATGGCAAGCATGTATCCAAGAGCAGCACCAAGGGCATTAACCATAGATTCTATTAGGCCATATTTCTCACCTATATTTATAACTGCCATACCAAGAAGAGCACAGTTGGTTGTTATTAAAGGAAGGTATATTCCAAGTGCTTTATATAGACTTGGTTGAGTTTTTTTAATAACCATTTCAACAAATTGAACCAGAGCTGCAATAACTAGAACAAAGGCTAGGGTCGATAAATATGTTATGTTTAAAGGAACTAAAATCCAGTTATAGACTCCGTATGTCATAAATGATGCTATGAACATAACAAAAACTACTGCAAGTCCCATGCCTTTTGCAGTTTCAGTTTTTTTAGAAACTCCAAGAAAAGAACAGACTCCAAGGAATTTAACTAATAAGAAGTTATTTACTAAAAATGCACTTATAAAAATTGAAAAAAGTTTCATTTCCATCCACCTTTCTTAACAAAGTTAAGCATAATTATTTTTTGCAACTATGAGCACAAGACCCACATCCAGTACACTCACCAGTTTCTGGATCAATTTCATGAAAATGTGCAATTTTATCATTAACTTTGTTTGTTTTATTAATTGATTTTTGATTTAATAGAGCCATTAAAATTCCAAGTGTAATAAAAGCTCCAGGTGCCAAAATCATAATTATAGCAGGTTCAAAGGATGATCCAAATAGTTTGAATCCTAATAATGAACCAGCTCCAAGTAATTCTCTTATTGCACCTAGAATAGCTAATGCTACTGTAAAACCTAGTCCCATTCCGATAGCGTCGAATATTGAAGGGAATATCTTATTTTTCGATGCATAAGCTTCAGCACGTCCTAGAATTACACAGTTAACAACTATTAGTGGGATAAAAATGCCCAAAGACGCGTATAAGGATGGAACAAAACCTTCCAATAAAAACTGTATTAGTGTAACAAAGGCAGCTATTATCGTAATATAAGCTGGTATACGAACCTTATCAGGGATCGCTTTTCTTAATAATGATATAAAAAGGTTAGAACCAATCAATACGGCAGTAGATGCTAGCCCCATACCTATACCATTTTCTACGCTAGTGGTAACAGCAAGTGTAGGGCACATAGCTAGAACTTGCACAAATATTGGATTTTCAGTTACAATACCGTTCTTTAATCTTTCTGAAAATATGCTCATTACTTTTTATCTCCTTTCAATGAAGAGTTGTAAAAATTAATAGCCTCGTTAACGCCAAGTGTTACAGCTTTAGAAGTAATAGTTGCACCTGTAATAGCTTGTATTTCATTTTCCTTTGAAGGAGGAGTTTTTACAACTTCTATTTTTTCTTTTATAGATTTATTTTTAAATTGATCTGAAAATTTAGGTTCTGGAGCATTAGCACCTAGCCCAGGGGTTTCAGTGTGAGCTAAAATTTTAATTCCAGTAACTTTTCCATCAGTTGATATTCCAACCATCAATTCTACAGGGCCAGCATATCCCTTTGGTGAAACCTTGATAGCGTATCCAGCTATTTTATTGCCCTTTAGTCCAGAGTTAACTTCTAAGACCTTATCATTAACTTTTACATCTGTCTTTGAGAACTTATCAGCATCAGGCAATATTTCTTTCATAGCGGTTTGTCTATTAGTTTCAACTGAAGCCGCGATAGGTGCTTTAGTTATCTCGAATGCACCACCTAGTAACAATCCTGCAATTCCTGTAATTAAAAGTAAAATCAAACCCAATTTTATATATTCTTTCAATTATTTCACCTCCCCAAAAACGCGAAGGGCAGTAAACTTATCGATAAATGGAACAAATAAACTCATTATTAATATAGCATAAGATACTCCTTCAGCATAACCGCCATATAATCGTATAATCGTAGTTAGAATTCCACATCCTATACCGAAAACAAGTTGACCATTTTTAGTCATTGGGGAAGTTGAATAATCTGTTGCCATATAGATAGCGCCAATCATTAAGCCACCAGCGAAAATTTCATATAATGCGTTTCCAGTCATTAAACCATGTCTTCCTAATATAAAGGTTAAAATAAACACGCTACCAATATATGAAACTGGAGTATGCCAACTTATTACTTTTCTATATAATAGGTAGGCTCCACCAATAATTAGTGCAAGTACAGAAGTCTCACCAATGCACCCCCCTACATTACCAATAAAAATATTCATTAGACTAGGCAAATGAGAACCACCTGTTTTAAGAATTCCAAGTGCCGTAGCAGATGAAGTACCATCAACAGTAAAATTAGTCATGTGAACTGGCCAAGAAGCAAGTAAAAATGCTCTAGCAGCTAGTGCTGGGTTTATTATATTTTGTCCAATTCCGCCAAAAAATTGTTTTACAATAATTATTGCAAAGAATCCTCCAATTGCAGGAAGCCAAAGTGGGACAGCAGCTGGCAGATTGAAAGCAAGTAATAAACCTGTCACAACAGCACTAAGATCACCAATTGTAATTTTCCTGTGAGCAAGTTTTTGCCATAGTGCCTCTGCAGCGATACATGATAGAACAGATACCAATGTAACTAAAAATGCTTGCATTCCAAAAAAATATATTCCGGCAAATGTAGCGGGTATTAATGCTATTATTACGTCTCTCATTATACCTTGTACGGAATTATTAGATTTTATGTGGGGGGATGAAGATACTGTATACATATAAGTCACCTCTATCTATTTTTTTCTTCTATTAATATTTATTGTTCGTTTTCCTTCACGAAAGGTTTGAGTTAAATGACGTTTAGCAGGGCAGATATAAGAACAACAAGCACACTCGATGCAATCCATACCATGATATTCTTCAAAATCCTCATATTTACCTCTTAAAACCAAGGAATTAAGTTTTGTAGGATTTAAAAACATAGGACAGACACTCATGCATTTTCCACATCTGATGCAGCTAGATTCTTCTTCTAATTTTGCTTGATTTTTAGTTAAACAAAGTACCCCAGAGGTTCCTTTAATTACAGGGATGTCAAGGGTGCTTAAAGTTGTTCCCATTAGAGGGCCACCTGAAATTATTTTAATAGGATCTTCTTTAAATCCACCAGCAGCTTCAATAACTTCCTGTATAGAAGTACCAAATTTTACTCTCAGATTCATTGGCTCTTTAATTGCTTCGCCAGTCACGGTTAGAACTCTTTCTGTGAGTGGTCTACCATTTATTACAGCGTTATAAATTTCATAAGCAGAACTAAGATTTTGGACTATACATCCAACATCCGCAGGAAGCTTGCCAGAAGATACTTCTCTACCAGTAACTGAATAAATTAATTGTTTTTCTGCTCCTTGAGGGTATTTTGTCTTAAGTGGTATAACTCGAACATTATGTAGGTTTTCACAGGCTTTTTTCATAGCCTTAATTGCTTCAGGTTTATTATCCTCTACTCCAATATATCCAGATACATCTGGGAACATTTGGAGTATAATGTTTAAACCGATAGCTATTTCATTTGGTTTTTCAAGCATCATTCTGTAATCGCATGTCAAATATGGTTCGCATTCTGAAGCATTTATTATAATACTGTCGATGGGTTTTTCAGCAGGTGGTGTAAGCTTAATATGAGTTGGAAAACCTGCTCCACCCATACCTACGATGCCGGCGTCCTTAATAATAGCTATTAGTTCATCTTTTGATAATTTATCATAATCTTTGTGAGGTGTCATAGCATGTGATTCTTCATAATTATTATCGTTTTCGATAATAATGGATAGTACCATCGTTCCATTACTATGAAGCCTTGGTGCTATGTCAAGTACAGTTCCAGACACGCTTGAATATATTGGTGCAGATACAAAAGATTTAGATTCACCTATCTTTTGATCAAGAAGTACTTTATCTCCTTTTTTTACTAAAGGATCGCAAGGCGCTCCAATATGTTGTTGCATAGGAAATACTAAGTTGCCTTTTGGAAGCAAATCTTTAATTGCTTTGTGCATACTTAAGTCTTTTCTACTACTCGGGTGAATACCTTTTTTGAAAGTCAAAAGTCCCATAACAAACCTCCTTGTAGTTATTTTTGAGAAAATCATTTTGAATGTTTGCATCGAATTACAGATACAGTAAAAAATGTATAATATATTAATAAGATTGAATATAAAATAGGCTATACTCTATATAGTACACCATTTTTATGTATAAAAGAATAGTCATATTAAAAAAGATGCCATGGGAGAGATTATAGTTATTTTTACAATTAACATAATTTTTAATTGAACTTTAATATATTCCAATAAAAAAAGTGATATAAATATGGTATAATTATTATGGATAAATAAACTATATTTACGAGAAAATACAATTGAAAAGGTAAGGTGAATATGGAAAAAATCAATTTAAATAATTTGGAGATCCAAAGTGTGAATTTAGACATTAATGAAGATATTATAAGTAGTTTAAAAACGGAAATCTATAAAAGGAGTAATTTTGAATATAACTCTAATGTTGTTACTATCCCAAAATATTTTTATAGGTTTATTGGTATAAAGACTAATGAGAAAGATTATTATGAAAACCTATATAGTTTAGACAAAGAATTGAAGAAAATAGGGTTTTGCTATAAAAGGTTTAGTGAGGGATTAGATAAAGACATTAGTATAAGGCTCCAAAATATATTAAACGATATTTGGACAAAGGGATTTAAGGAAGATGGGTTAGATGTTTCACTAATTATAAATTTAATAAACGATAAGGGACTTTTCCCAAATATAGCTAACAAAATAATGCTCCAGCAAATTAAAAATAACATGAAGGGATTAATAGAATATTATATTAAAAGTAATGAAGCTATTGATAATGATAATGTTAAACTTATTATAAGTTATATGATTCATTGGATAAATATATATTCTAAAGATTTATTTGAAACTTTTAATTATATGAAAATTAATCCTAAAATAATTTTTTATGGGGAAATTTCAAAAGCGGAGGTTTTTTATCTAATATTATTATCAACTTTGGGTTGTGACATTTTATATTTTAATCCAAAAGATACTGGTTGTTTCCATGAAATTGATAAATATAATGCTTTTTCTAAGGAGATTGTTTATAATTGTAACAATGAAATAAAACCTTTTCCAACTAATGTAGAGGATAGAATTAAGACCACTGCATACAATGCTAAGGAGGAGCTTAATAAAACATTGTTTACGGATGATTCAGGGTTTTACAGACCTTGGCAATTCGCAGATTATAATGTTGAGGCGCTAACCCTAAATACTACTTACGAGGAAATATATATATGGATAAAGCAAAAGGCATATTTAAGGGAAGGGTTTAATGTTGAAAATTTAACTGTAGTGGTGCCTAATATGTTTTCAAAAGTTTGTGGTACCCATGAGGATATTGAAGTTTACTGGAAGGAAATAAATCAAGTAGCAACTCAAAAATTCACAAAGTTTTATAATGAAATACCTATAATGAACGTAGTGCATTTGGAATATGGTATGTTTGATCAAATATATCCCAATAATGCTTTTTCGGAGTTTAATACCCAGGAAATGCTTAATTCACCTTGGTGGAAATACAAGGAGCTCAGGTCTGGTCTTCAAAAAAACATTGCTGAGAAAATTAAGAATCTATGCCTTAATCCTACAATAATAAATGTTGAGAAGGAAGATTTAAGAGATTTACAAGTGGATATTTTTTCAGTACTAATAAATTTAGATATATCAATACTTGAACTATTGCAAGCATATGATTACCCAGAAGAAATCCCTAAAATTATTATTTATAATAATGAGGAAAATGGAAATTTATCATTTGAAGATTGTATTATGCTTTCATTTATGAATTCTATGGGAATAGATATAATTATCTATAACCCTTCAGGATATAACGACATAGAAAATTTTATATATCCTGAGCAATATGATGTTCATAGATTAGAAAATGTTAGTTTTAAATTGCATTTTAAAAAATATGTTGGAAAGAAGAAAGGTTTTTTTGGGAATTTGTTTGGTGGTTAAAATCAATATTTATGATGCAGTGCGAAAATATGAAAAACAAGTTATAAAAACATATAAGAGGAGTGGAAAACATGGAAAAAAACAATCAAATACTTAAAATTGAGGACGAAAACATTGAAGATAAAAATATAGAGCAAAAGGCAATAAGCATAAGTAAGCAGCTTGAAACTTCACCGCAAGTAATTCAAATTGCATCAAACATAAATATTAAAGATGCAAATGCTGTATTAGAATTTGGGAATCAACCAGCTCAGCAAATATCTAAATTTGCAGATCAAATATTAAATTCTATTAAAACAAGCAGTGTTGAAGACTCCGGGGTTATGATAAAGGAACTCACTAGTATAATGAAAAAATTTGATAAACAAGATTTCGAGGAAGAGAAAAGTGGATTTCTTGCAAAATTATTTAGTAAACCAAGTAAGGCAATTGACAAAATGTTAGGTAAATATAAAACTATTGGAGGAGAAATAGACAAAATCTATACTCAACTTAGTGGTTACAAAGTAGAAATAAACAATACTAATTTATTGCTTGAAAACTTGTATAACCAAAATTTTGAGTATTATGGAGAATTAGAAAAATACATTGCCGCAGGGAATATGGTTGCTCAGAAATATGAAAGTGAAGATATTCCTAAACTTGAGGCATTAGCATCTAATGGAGAACAAATAAATTTAATAAATTACGAGAATGCTAAAGCTGCACTTGAAATGTTAAAACAAAGAGTTTATGATTTGGAAATGGCTAAGATGGTATCATTACAAACTGCTCCACAAATCAAAATGATTCAAAGAGGGAATTATAAGTTGATATCTAAAGTGCATTCTGCTTTTATAATAACTATACCTGTATTTAAAAATGGTATAATTCAAGCTATTGCTTTAAAGAAGCAAAAGTTGGTATCCGACTCTTTAGCAGAGCTTGATAGGACTACTAATGAATTATTACTTAAAAATGCTGAGAATATAAGAAGCCAAAGTGTGGACATTGCAAAACTCGCTGGAGGAACAAGTGTAAAAATTGAAACTCTAGAGAAAACTTGGAATACTATTATGCAGGGAATAGAGGAAACAAAGTCGATTGAAGATGAGAATAAAAGATTAAGAGCAGATGGAATAATTAAATTACATGACATGACAGAAAAACTAAAACAAAAATCTTTAAGTTAATTAAAGCGAAGCTGGTGATTATATGGATATGTTTGAATTACAAGCACAAAAGAATTTACTAAAAGATGCACCACTTGCTGAAAGATTAAAACCTGGGAATTTAGAAGACTATGTAGGTCAAGAGCATATTTTAGGAAAGGGAAAACTTTTATGGAGAGCTATAAAAGCAGATAAGATAACTTCTCTACTTCTCTATGGACCTCCAGGTACAGGCAAAACTAGCCTTGCTAAAGTTATTGCAAATTCCACCAAATCTAATTTTGTAAGACTTAATGCAGTGACGGATGGTCTTAAGGAATTACGAGAAGTTGTGGCAACTGCCAAAAATGATTTAGGTATGTACAATACTAAAACAATATTATTTATAGATGAGATTCATAGATTTAACAAAGCTCAACAAGACGCCTTATTACCATTTGTTGAACAAGGTACTCTGATTTTGATTGGAGCAACAACGGAAAATCCATATTATGAAGTTAATAATGCATTAATATCTAGGTCTATGTTATTTAAATTAGAACCGTTAAAAGAAGAACATATAGAAAGGATTATTTTGAGGGCACTTCAGGATAAAGAGGAAGGTTTTGGGAATACTGATATTTGTATAAAGAAAGAAGCCATAAGTTATATTGCAAATATGGCAAATGGCGATGCAAGACGTGCGCTTAATGCCTTGGAATTATCGGTACTTACTACAGATAGAGATAAGGATGGAAAAATAAATATAACACTTGAGGTTGCAGAGGAATGTTTACAAAAGAAGCATATACAATATGATAAAAATAGAGATGAACATTACGATGTGATTTCTGCTTTTATTAAAAGTATGAGAGGATCGGACCCCGAGGCTACCGTGCATTACCTTGCTAGAATGATATATGCTGGGGAAGATCCTAAATTTATTGCAAGGAGGATTGTAATAGCTGCATCTGAGGATGTGGGAAATGCAGATCCTATTGCTATGATTGTCGCAAACAATGCAGCACAGGCAGTTCAATTTGTAGGAATGCCTGAAGCGAGAATTATATTATCTCAGGCTGCGATTTACATAGCTTCAGCTCCTAAAAGCAATGCTTCTTATATGGCTATTAATAATGCACTTAAAGATATAGGTGAAAAAAACATTGGAAGTGTACCTCCTCATTTAAGGGACCAAAACTATAGCGGTGCAAAGAAATTAGGGAAGGTGGCATATTTATACCCACACTCCTACGAGGGAAATTATGTAGATCAGCAATATTTGCCAGATGAATTACTTGGAACGACTTATTATAATGTGTCTGACAATGGATATGAGAAAAAAATTAAAGAACGACTTAATAAGTTGAAAAGTAAATGAAAATAATGCATTCTTTAGAAAGATGATTATAGATAAGTGGGCAATATAAACTCAGTTTATATTGCCTACTTATCTTTATTATTTCATATTCGCAAATTTTTCTATATCTGTCCCGATAAGATTTAAAGAACTTCGCCAGAAATCAATAGAATGAATGTCTACATCCATCATTTTCGCAATGTCTACTAAATTGTTTTTTCCAGTAGCCGACAGCAAGGCATCATAATCTTTTACAAAGGAGTCACCCATTTTTAGATACTTTGCATACAAGCCTTTAGAAAACAATAAACCAAACGCATAAGGAAAATTGTAAAAATTACTGGAGGCATCATAATAGTGAGGTTTACATATCCACATATATGAATGTAGAAAATTATGATCAAGACCTAGTCCATAGGCTTTTTTCTGAGAATCAATCATAATTTCTTTTAATTCATTTACAGAAAGTGAACTATCCTCGCGTTTTCTAAAAAGCTCAGTTTCAAACAAATAACGGCTTAAAATATCTACAATGACTTGAGCATTGCTAGATATATCATTCTCTAGTATAATAATTGCTTCTTCTTTTGATGCATTATTTATTGCTGCATTACTTATTATTGTTTCACAAAAGATTGACGCGGTTTCTGCAATAGGCATAGGATAATCACTATTTAATGCAGATTCTTTAGATAAACATAAACCATGATATCCATGACCTAGTTCGTGAGCAAGAGTTGAGACATCGTTAAAACTACCTGCAAAGTTAGATAGAATTCTGCTTTCGCAAATACTATGTAAGTTAGCGCAAAAGGCACCATCTAATTTTCCTTCTCGGGGCTTAGAGTCAATCCAGTTATGAGAAAATGCATTATCAGCGTATTTTGCAAGTTTATCACTAAAGGTAGCAAAATTTTTAACTATGAATTCTCTTGCCTCATCAATAGAAAAGCTCATATTTACGTTCCCGATTGGTGCAAATAGTTCATAAAAAGGAAGACCCTCTGAATAACCTAGGAGTTCAGCTTTTTTTCTATAATATTTTTCAAAAGTAGGAAGGCTTTCCATCATGGCAAGAAGCATTACATCTAAAGTTTCTTTATCCATTCTTGAATTTTCAAGAGCGTTATGTAGCGGAGATTCATATCCACGAGCGTTACTTAGCGTAATAACTTCTCCCTTAATACCATTAAGTGCGGCAGAAGAAGATTCAGCAATATTATCATAAGATTTAAGTTCTGCCTCATAAGCGTTTTTGCGTATATTACTATCTTTATCATAGGCCATACTTCTAACCATAGATAGTGGAAGAGTAGTGCGACAACCATCTACAGTAATATCAACAAGTAAAGATGAAGTAATTATATTTTGAAGTTTAGACCAGGCGTTTGATCCACTATTTTTCATTTTAGCCATAAGTTCTTCCTCAACGTCGCTAAGCAAATACTTTGCATTATTAGCTAAGTCAAATAAATAATAACTGTGTGATTTTAGAAGGTACGAGCTTTCAATTATGGATTTTAAATTATCTATTGAATTTAACCATTTTGAAAAAATAGTAGATGATTTAGCTAGTTCAGATAGTTGTGATGCCATTTTTTCTGAAATTTTATTTGCCATAACATTTTTTGTATCTACACTTAAGCATAGCTCTGCATAATTATATAGTTTATTTACGAGATCACTAAATTTATTCTCAAGATTAATGTACTCTTCAATTTTTTCTTTAGGGTTATTATAAGTTTTGCAATTCTTCAGTGTCCACTCATTTATAAGGTCTATAGAATTCTTAAATGAAATCATATCTGCATTAAATTCATTACTTTCAAAGGATTTGTAGAGCTCATTTAAACTCCAGGTCATATCCATATTAACTCCTCCATTTACAAAAAAATGTATATTAAGTATATTATAACACAATTTTTAATATAAAATACATCAAAATGACGTTACTTTATATCTTATATAAGGTGGGAAATAGGGTATAAAAAAAGTAGGAGCAATCTCCTACTACTTAGGAGCAATCTCCTACTTTTTTTTTGTAAATATGTTTTTTATAATAGTTAAAATATCCACTATGTAAACTAAATATCTTTTAAATGAATCTGTTGACTCAAGTGCACTTCCAGTCATCTTAACTACTACCTCAGTGACATCTTTTACATTGTCAGTTATATCGAACCAATTTTTAAATGTTTTTGGTAAAACATCTAATATTTCATCAATATTTTCTTCGTTTTTTTTAAGAATTAAATTCACACTTGTTATTGTTTTAATAAGTTTTAACAATCCGATTATAAGTATAATCAAAAGTGCTAAACCAAGAAAAATTATTAAACCTTGTCCTACTTTAAAAATATCAATATACATTAATAGCACCACTATTCTTTATTTATTTGGTTATTTGTTATTCTTTTTATCAACCATATTAGAATTGTCTATGTTTTGAGGCATTGCATCCTTAGCAATTAGATATCATTTGTATCAGAAATTTCTTTTGATGTATTTTTCTCATTTAAATACTCAGAGATTTTTACTTTAGCACATGTTACGTTATCTTTAGCATCATTGACTTTATTGTCAATATTCTGCTTGAGTTCTGTAGTTTTTTCTTTAATATTGTTTGTAATATCTTTTGATGAATTAACAATATCTTTTCTTGTTTCCTTACCTGATTTTGGTGAAAAAAGTAGACCACCAAGTAAACCACCAAGACTTCCAGCTACGGTGCCGAAAAATATTTTTTTCGCAGTTTTAATTTTTGACTTTCTTTGTATTTCTTTTTTTCTGTTTTTAAACCAACTTGAAAATATCATAAATTTTTCCTCCTTTAAAGTTGAAAACCTTATATACATTATAAACAATATGTAGGTTTTTGTCAATCTGCAAAGAAAAATGTAAGAAATATCATGCTAACATACGAAATACTTGAATGATATTAAAATATCTACTATTGTCAAACTTTAACGACATTTCAGAAGGAGATGATTTAATTAGAATTAACGACTATTCGCTTATATGGATTTTCCTTTTCTTTAAAATGTTAATTAAAATTAAGGCAAAAGCTCCACCAACAAGTGCCGTTATCAGCTGTGGAATACCCATAGTAATTATTAACTTGTTAACTATTTTTGCAGGTATACTTAAATTAAATAAGGGGATAAGTTTTGATGCAGAGATTGAGAGAAATATATATTTTATAAAAGCTCCAACGATAATTCCTAAATATTTACCATATTTTTCTTGCTTACTTATAATTACAAAGCAAAGAACAAATAGTATGTTTCCAATAATTATAAAAGGGATAAAAGGTCCTAGAGCACTAGCAAGTTGACCAGTAAGCCAGGCGAGTAGTGGAGTTAAAGAACCTACTAATACTCCATAGGTACTTCCGCAGATTATGGCCGTGAGTATAAGTATTGCATTAACTGCTGGTCCTACAAATATTTGGCTTACTTGTGGGGCAGATTTTCCGATTACTTGAAAAACTATAGCTAATGCTAGAAAGAGTCCTGATTTTATTAATTTATTAATGTTATCATTTTTCACATTTTTTACTCCTTTTCCTATTATTTTCATAAAATAATCATAACTTATTTATACAAAAAATTCAATATAAAGATATGATAAAGATATGATAAAGTAATTTAATGATGTTATTGTAAAAATAAAGTATATAACTTATATATACGTAACATTTGTTACCGACTTCTAATTATTACGAAGTTATAATGAAGGTAGTTCAGCGGAATAATTAATTCACTTACGTTGATGTTAAATATTCAAGAAAATATAATTTTAATATATGGAAGATAGTTATATAGAATTATTATTTATCCGAAAAAATAGGGGGAATATACAATGAGTATGTTTTGTTATCAATGTCAAGAAGCTTCAAAGGGTACAGGATGCACGATTCGTGGAGTTTGCGGTAAAACAGATGATGTGGCTAATATGCAAGATTTATTAATCTATGTTTTAAAAGGAATATCAATTTACAGCACAAGAGCTAGGGAACTTAAAGTAGAAAATAAGGAAGTAAATAAATTTGTGGTTAATGGATTATTTATGACTATAACAAATTCAAATTTTGATAAATCTAGATTTATAGAAACAATAACAAAAGCGTTAGAATTACGTGAAGTAATTAAAGCAGAACTCGTAAATGCGGGTGGAGTAATAGAGGGTAATTTACCTGATTGTGCAACATGGACAGGAACTACGCAGGAATTCGAGAGTAAATCTAAGGATGCATCCGTTCTTAAAACAGAAAATGAGGATGTAAGATCTTTAAGAGAACTAGTAACTTATGGTATTAAGGGAGTGGCAGCTTATGTCGATCATGCCTTTAATTTAGGGTATGTTAATCATGACCTTTACGCATTTATGCAAAAGGGACTTGCTCAAATTACTGATGATGGTTTATCTGTTGATGAATTAATAGCATTAGTACTTGAGTGTGGTAAATATGGAGTAGATGCCATGGCACTACTCGATGAAGCAAATACTACTACTTACGGAAATCCAGAGATTACAAAGGTAAATATAGGCGTTCGCAATAACCCAGGAATATTAATTAGTGGACATGATTTGAAGGATATGGAAGAACTATTAAAACAAACAGAAGGCACAGGAATAGATGTATACACTCATAGTGAGATGTTGCCAGCAAACTATTATCCAGCATTTAAGAAATATACTCACCTTGTAGGTAATTATGGAAATGCATGGTGGAAGCAAAATTCAGAGTTTGAAAGCTTCAATGGACCGATACTTATGACAACAAACTGTATCACTCCACCAAAGGATTCTTATAAAGAGAGAGTTTATACAACTTCAGCAGCAGGATTTGTAGGAATGAATCATATAGCTGATAGAGAAGGCGCAGGCGCAAAAGATTTCTCAGCAATAATTGCACATGCAAAGAGATGCAGTGCACCAACTGAAATTGAAAGAGGAGAAATAGTTGGAGGGTTTGCTCACAATCAATTAATGGCACTTGCAGACAAAGTTGTCGATGCTGTTAAAACGGGAGCAATTAAAAGATTCTTTGTAATGGCTGGTTGTGATGGTAGAATGAAGGGCCGCGAATATTACACTGACTTTGCAGAAGAATTACCAACAGATACAGTTATTCTAACTGCTGGTTGCGCAAAATATAGATACAATAAATTAGAACTAGGTGATATTGGTGGAATTCCTAGAGTAATAGACGCTGGGCAATGTAATGATTCATATTCATTAGTTGTTATTGCAATGAAACTGCAAGAAGTATTTGGACTTTCTGATATTAATGAATTACCAATAACATATAATATTGCATGGTATGAACAAAAGGCTGTAATAGTGTTATTAGCACTACTTCACTTAGGTGTAAAAAATATTCATTTAGGACCAACATTACCTGCATTTTTATCTTCAAATGTTGTTAATGTATTAGTAGAAAACTTTGGAATAGCAGGAATTTCAAGTGTAGAAGAGGATATAAAAATGTTTATGGCTTAAAAAATCAAATAAAGGGCTGTCACAAATAGAAATTTATTTCTATTTGTGACAGCTTTTTCTATTTTGAAAATTGAGTTATACTTAAAGATACAACAAAGCAAAAATAAATGAACTTTTTGCTATACTTGAACGTTTATATTATAAGTAAAGAAGGTGAATTATTGGATGAACTAGAATTAATAGAAAAGGCTAAAATGGGGAATAAATCTGCTCTGAATATGCTATTAACTGAAAACTATAATCTTTTAAAGGGTTATATTATTAAAATGACTGGGGACCCCACGTTATCGCAGGATATTTTACAAGAAACCATGCTAAAAGCGGTACTAAATATAAAAAAATTTTTACCAAATGCAAAATTTTCTACTTGGCTTATAACTATAGCCACTAATCTATACAGGGATAATTTAAGGAAAAATAAGAACTTAAAGGTGCTCGATGAAAATATGGCTTCAACCTCAATTAATCCTGAAGAAGCCACAATTTCAAAGCTTGAATATAAAGAAATCCTTCAAATTATTCAAGGACTTCGCTACGAGAAAAGGGCTGTATTTATACTAAAACATTTTTATGATTATAGTTATGTAGACATTGCTAAAATACTTAAGTGCCCTATAGGCACTGTCCGTTCTAGATTACATTATAGTGTTAAATATATAATTGTTGAATTAGAAAGAAGGGGTATAATAAATGAGTAAAAAAGAAAAATTAACAAATATGCTTATTGATAAATACTATAATGAGCGCTATGACATAAACTCGGTAAATAAATCAATCAATGAATCAATTTTTGAAAATAAAATGAATAATGCTCTAGAAAAAATTAATCTAGTGGACAATATAGATTTTAATATTAGTATAGATACTTTAAAAATAATAGAGCTGGCTAATGGAATACAAATTAAGAGACGTTCCTTTAAGGAAAATATATATTTTATAATAACTTCAATTTTAATATTATCTGTATTTAGTGTTATTTTCTTAAATGTTGGTATAAAGGGCATTATTTATTTCCAATTATTTATTGTATTCTTTCTGCCATGGTGTTTAATACCTCTAGCTAATTACACCTTAGGGAGGGAGAAAAATGAATAATTTGTATGTTAAAATATTTTTAGCTATACTTTTAGTTATAATTTTAATGGCTCAAGGTTTTTGGATGTTTAACGATGCAAGAAAAAGAGGGGATAAAAGATATTGGCTTTGGGGTATTTTTGGGCTATTAAATATTCCTACTAATTTAATTGTGTACTTAATCATAACTAGAATAATTATTGACAGATATAAAAAGAAATAATATATAAAAAATCTTTTCGTTTTTAGAAAAGATTTTTTTCCTTTTAATGAACTTTTTAGCTTCGTTATCGTTATATTTGTATAATAAAAAATAATATAGAAAGGAGTTGAAAATATGTTAGGAGATTTGACTGTAACTGAAATCATAAGACTGCTTCTTCCATTTATCATACTGGAGTTTTCTATGAAAATATTTTGCTTTTATAGACTTTATATTGATAAAGCTAAAGTTTTCCCCAAATATGTTTGGATTATAATAATATCAGCTTTTAGCACTATAGGTCCTTTAAGTTATCTAATAGTAGGCAGAAAAAAAGAGTGAAAAGTTTTCTAAGAAGGGAGTGATAATTATGCTTAAAATTGAAAATTTAACAAAAAAATATGGCGATTTTGAAGTTCTTAAGGGTATTAGTTTTGAGGTTGAAAAGGGATGTATATATGGCTTTCTTGGTAAAAATGGTTCAGGTAAAACTACTACAATGAATATACTCACGGGACTTATAAATTATAACTCTGGCAATATATTTATAAATGGAAATGAATTTAATACTAATAAAAGACAACTACTTAAAGCTATAGGTTACTTGCCACAAGCACCAGTATTTTATGGATTTATGACTGGGAAGGAATATTTAAAATTTATAGGTGATTTAAGTGGAATGTCACCTAAAGAAATATCTATAAGAACTGATGAAGTTGTTGAACTAGTTGACCTTAAAAGTAGCGATATTAAAAGGAAGCTTTCTGGTTATTCTGGTGGTATGAAGCAGCGTTTTGGATTAGCGGTAACTCTATTTAATCATCCAGAAATATTATTCTTAGATGAACCAACTTCCGCACTTGATCCTGAGGGGAGAATGGAGGTTTTGTCATTAATAGAAAACTTAAAAACAGAAGGAATTACTGTATTCTTATCCTCGCACATATTGAATGATATAGAAAGAGTGTGCAGTGAAGTAAGTATTTTAGATCAGGGTAAAATAATTATTTCTTCTAATATAAAAGAATTAGAAGAAAAATATATACAACCTATTTTTGATGTAGAAGTTGAAGGGGATGTTAGTGCTCTTAGTGAAGCTTTGATAAAAATGCCAATGATTGAAAATATTAAAAGAAGCAATAACCTATTATCTATTTATGTGAAGAATATCGAGGAGGCTAAAAAACAACTTTTAAAGATTATATTAGCAACTAACAGCACAGTTATATCCTACAATATAAGAAAATCTAATCTTGAAGATATATTTATGAGGATGGTGATAAAGTAATGAATACTTTCAAAGCATATATAAAAAAAGAAATATTAGAATCATTACGTGAGTACAAATATTTAATAATTACCTTGGGTATAATTATCTTTGCTATTTCAGGTCCTGTTATGGTAAAACTTATGCCAGTAATCTTAAAATCTCAGCCAGGTATAGCTATTAGCTCTGAAAAATTTATGAATATACAATATTGTTTGCAAAGTTTTATTTCTAGTTTATATCAAATAAGTATTATGTTTATTGTATTTACTGTATGCACTAGCATTGGAGAAGAAATTACTCTTCAAAAGTTGGTTTTCCCTTATTCAAAGGGAGCATCACCAATGTTCATAGTAATTTCTAAGTTTATAAATTATTCCGTACCGGTTTTATTAGTAACTACTGCTGGTATATTTATCAATCATTATTATTCAAGTGTTCTATTTATTAACTTAGATGTGGCAACCAGTAAGCTTTTTATAATATCACTATTTATTAGTCTATATTTTATCTTTAATATAGCACTTGTTCTATTTCTTAGTAGTATTATAAAAAAGAGTTTACCTGCTGGAATATTAACCCTAGTTATTGGTTATGTCAGTGCTGCATTTATAAAGATACCTCAATTGGGAAAGTTTCTACCTTACAAATTAATTAGTGATAGTTCTACTTTAACGTTTAAGGAAACTACATTTACAGCTGTTTTTACAGTTGTCCTGATTGTTACTCTCATAATTGCAACGGTGTATAGAATGAACCATGTGGAGGTAATTTAGCGTCTTTTTAACAAAAGACTGCATTATTAAATGCAGTCTGAGATGTCATTAAAAGAATATCTGATACATTGCAACAAGTAATAGAACAACGCCTGGTAATATAGATAATCTTCCGTTAATATTTTTGGAAAAGCCTTTAAGGGCTAAAAAATTACCACTTAGAAGCGCGACTACTTCTGCGGCTTCCAATACACATACTGTTAATATAATGGGGAAACCAGCTACTGCAAGACCTAAAGCCTGTGCGAAGTCATCAACCCCTAATCCAAGACCAACTAGGTAGGTTTCAAAGTAACCTACTGATTTTGAATCATTTGGAGGAAGGGGATTTTTCTTTGTTAATTCAGAATAATCGTTTTTTTGTTTCCATCCATTGTAAATTATCTTACATCCTATACTTCCCAATATAATTACACTTAACCAAGTGGTTATATAGCTTGGCATGGAGGTAAATACGAATTTGCCTAAAAGCATTACACCATAAGTGGATGTTGCAGAGCCTAACACCAATACAATTAATGATTTAATTGATAAACGGGTTTTAGAAAGTCCATAGGCTATACCAACTGAAAGATCATCAACACTTAGAGTTAAAGCTAGAAAAAATAGTGAAAAAAACGTTATCAAAGATTTAACAATCATCACGAATACACCTCCTTATTAACTATATATTTTTCACTTTACATCTTTTGTTTGTATATAATATGAAAATAATAAGCAAATGTGTTAAATGATATTAGCTATCAATTAAGATATAAATAAAATAATTAACAAGTAGGATTTTTACAATTATATCTTAATTATTTTATATGAAGATGTAATTTATGGGCAAAGTAAATAAAGTATATTTAAAAAGATTATAAAGAATAATGTTATAATATAATGAAGAAAACTAAAGGGTAGATTTTATATGGGATAAAATGTTACAAATTCTGCACTGATATTTAAACTAATATGAATATATTTAAAAAAACTCTTGAATAATTTCAGAATTTATTTTAAACTATAGAAGAGGTAATGTGAACATGGATATTAATTATAAGGTATTAAAATCTCTTAGTAACAATGTTGTTGTTTCTGAAAAAGACAATAATGTCTACGTTCTTTTTGGTAAAGGCATCGGTTTTGGTAAAAAGACTGGGGAACTCATAGCTAAAGGAAGTAATATAGAACAAAAGTTTATTAAAATTGACGATAGTGAAAAAGCTAACTATGTTGAAGTTCTTAAGAATGTAGAAGGTAAGATATTAGCTGTAACCGAGGAAATTATTTCTCTTGCAGAAGATATTTTGGGTGAAAAGTTAGTTTCTCGTATACATATTGGGATGGCTGACCATATTAGTTTTGCAATGAAAAGAATAGAAATTGGAATTGATATAATGAATCCATTTCTAAATGAAATAAGAACCTTATATCCTAATGAATATAGCATAGCGGAAAAAGGTTCAAAACTTATAAAAGAAAAATTAGATGTGGTTTTTCCAGAAAGTGAAATCGGTTTTATTACTCTGCATATACTTTCTGCTAGAGTTAATGAAGAAGTTTCTCAAAGTCTTAGATATACTAAAATAGTTAAAGAAGTGATGGAATATATTCAGGAGATACTTGGAATAAAGACTAACCAGAAATCCATGGAATATGCGCGGCTAGTATCTCATTTAAGGTATGCTTTAGATAGAATAGAAAATGATAAGGTTCAGAAAAACGTGATGCTAGAATCGGTTAAAATCACAATGAGTAAAGAGTTTGAGATTTCTAAAAAAGTATGTCTGTTTATATCAGAAAAGCTTTCAAAAGAAGTTTGTGAAGATGAAGTTTCATACATTTGTATGCATATTCATAGATTACTTCAATTGAATTAAAATAAATTTTATAATTTTAGGTGTGTTACTGATTAGATCAGGCATGAACCATGTAAAATGCTAATATGGCATCTTATTAGTTTATGCTTTTTTGTTTTAAGGTATATAATTGTACTTAGAATATATGTAAATGCATAAACTAATGTTTATATAATTAATTAAAAAGAAGGACTTTTAAAATAGGAGGAATAAATATGTTAAAGGCAATAGGAGCATCACTTGGTATAGCTATAGGTAAGGCATTAGTTATAAGAGAAGAAATCGTAGAAATTAATGAAAGCAAGGTTAAGGATACGTCCATAGAGTTAGTTAGGTTTAATAATGCTTTAAAGGAAGCAATTACTCAGCTTGAAAAAGTAATTGAAGGTGTAAAGGAAAAACTGGGAAGCGAGAAGGCGGAAATATTTGAAGCACATTTGTGTATGCTTGAGGATCCAGAATTCATAGGTTCTATTCAAAAGAAAATTACAGATGAAAAATTTAACGCTGAATACTCACTACAAACCGTAGCGAAGGAAACAGCGAACATTTTTGAACAGATGGATAACGAATATATGACCGAGCGAGCAGCGGATATACGTGATGTAAGTAAAAGAGTTCTAAATGTATTAATGGGTATAAAAGTAGCATCAATTGAAGACATTCAAGAAGAATGCATATTGGTTGCAAAAGATCTTACTCCATCAGATACAGCGCAGATTGATAAAGACAAAGTCCTAGCTTTTGTAACTGAAATAGGGGGAAAGACTGCTCATACTTCAATTATTGCACGTTCTTTAGAACTACCTGCAGTTGTAGGGGCAGGTAAAGGTATACGTGAGATAAAAGATGGAGATCTAATCATTGTGGATGGGGAAGAAGGTATAGTTATCATTAATCCAGATAAAGCGACTTTAGAAGATTATGAAAAACGCCGAAAAGATTTTATTGAGGTTAAGCATCAGTTACTTAAATATGCAACTATGAAATCTACTACGATAGATGGCAAGTCAGTAGAACTCGCTGCGAATATAGGATCTGTAGGAGATTTAGAAGCAGTACTGAAAAATGGAGCAGAAGCTATAGGATTATTTAGAACAGAGTTTTTATATATGTCAAAGGATGCACTTCCAACGGAGGAAGAACAGTACAGTGAATATAAAACGGTTGTTGAAAAAATGAATGGAAAGCCTGTTATTATAAGAACATTAGATATTGGTGGAGATAAAAAATTAGATTATTTACCAATGGACGAGGAAATGAATCCATTTTTAGGATATAGGGCTATAAGACTTTGTCTTGATAGAACAGATATATTTATAACTCAATTAAGAGCCTTAGTACGTGCGTCTGCACATGGAAAGCTTAAAATTATGTTTCCTATGATATGTAATCTTCAGGAACTTAGAGCGGCCAAAAAAATATTAGAGCAATGCACAAATGAACTTAAATCAGAAGGAGTAGCATTTGATGAGAATATTGAAGTGGGTATAATGATAGAAATACCATCCGCTGCAATAATATCAGATGTTTTAGCAAAAGAGGTGGACTTCTTCAGCATAGGTACTAATGATTTAATTCAATATACATTGGCAGTGGATAGAATGAATGAGAAAATATCATATTTATATAATTTCTATCATCCAGGAGTTTTAAGACTTATTAAAACTGTAATAGACAATGGACATGCGGCAGGAATAACAGTTAATATGTGTGGTGAAATGGCAGGAGACACAAATCTTATACCTGTACTACTTGGATTTGGATTAGATGAATTTAGTATGAGTGCTTCTTCAATATTAAGGGCCCGTAAAACTATTACAAATGCTACCTATGAAGAGTGCATAAAGCTATCAGAACCTATATTAACATTTGGAGATTCAGGTGAAATACAGGAATATTTAAAAGCTAATATTAAAGCATAAAAGTAATCTCTTTTTTCAAAGCAATCTATTCTTTAATTAAGGATAGGTTGCTTTTTTGTAGTGAAATTTTATATAATATACTTATTAAAAGCTTTTTATATAAAGGATGAGATTAAATGGTTAAATTTAAACCAAAACTTATATTTCATATAGACGTTAACTCAGCATTTCTTTCTTGGTCTGCTAGGTCTAGACTTATGGAAGGCTTAGATATTGATTTAAGGAATATAGCATCTGTAATAGGTGGGGATGAAGAGTCACGAAGAGGAGTAGTTCTTGCTAAATCTATGATAGCTAAGAAAAGTGGAATAGTAACAGGAGAGAGCCTATTTAGTGCTAGAAAAAAATGTAGCAATCTTTTAGTAGTATCACCGGACTTTAGATTATACGAAAAATGTAGTAGTGATATGAGAAAAATTTTTGGGGATTATACACCTTATGTGGAGAATTTTTCGATAGATGAGTCCTTTTTAGATGTTACAAGTTATAACACTTCAAAAGAAGTCGTATTAAAGTTAGCTTATGATATTAGTGGCAGGATAAAGAAAGAATTAGGTTTCACAGTAAACATAGGTATATCAGATGTTAAGCTTTTAGCTAAGATGGCCTCTGATTTTGAAAAGCCTGATAAAGTGCACACGCTTTATAAAAATGAAATAGAAAAAAAATTATGGAAGCTACCAGTAGGTGAACTTTTCATGGTTGGAAAGAAAACGGTCCCAAGACTTAATAATTTGAATATATTTACCATAGGAGATTTGGCCATGTATGATGTCAAATTTTTAGAATATCACTTTAAAAGTAGTGGGATCATGATGTGGGAATATGCAAATGGTATAGACAATTCAGAGGTAAGATATCATAAACGTGAGCTAAAAGGGATAAATAATTCAACTACTCTATCTAATGATATCATAAATAAAAATGAGGCATACAAAGTATTATTAGAATTGGTAGAGCACACGTCTACCAGGCTTCGGGCCATAAAGAAGTGTAGTTATACTATATCTATAACTATAAGAAATGACCAGTTTATTGATTACTCAAGGAGTAGGACTTTAAAAAGTGCTACGAATTTAACTCAGGAAATATTAAATACAGTGAAAAAACTATTTGATGAGCTATGGAAGGGAGAGCCAATAAGATTATTGGGTGTTTCTCTTAACAATTTATGTGAGGGTAATTTTAAACAAATATCAATTTTTGATATTGATAATGATGGTGATGAAAAGAAAAGAGCGATAGACAAAACTATAGATAGTCTTAGGCTAAAATATGGTGAAACAGCAGTTGTAAAATCAGTATTTCTAAAGAATAAATAGTTTAAATAAGGTTTATTGTAAATTGATGTTCTAAATTATTGGAAATTAATATAAACTTAGTAAGAAATACTATTTTTTATTATATATGAGAAAACGAAGAAATCACTGCATGTGATGGCAGCACCAAAGGTGATACTTAATGGAGGTATGTAAATATGGATAATAGAGCGTTGATACCTTTATATATTAATGGAGATATGATAAATAATTTATATACAGTTGTAATTGAGGAATTTGCGGAAATAAAAAGTCAAAGTACTAGGAAGTTATTGACCGTTAGTACAATTACACCCTTATATGAGGCCACTTGTGGTAAAATAATGCAGGGTGACTTAAATGTTCAACTTTTAAATGAATTTACATCGCAGAAAATTGAAGAAAGAGTTTCAATTGTAATAACAATTTTATCAAGATTGAAAAACATGTTAAATCAGCAAAGTATGCTAAAAGCTATAACTAATGAGAGTGATGTAGCAAACATAAAAGAATTTGATTTTGTTCAATTTACTGGTGAATTGCATAAAAATCCAATATTAGAGTATATAGAAGATATAATTAGAGTTATGGAATTGCAACTGGCATTTTCACCTGAGCCACTGGAGAATGGTGATGAAACTCAAGAGCATAAAGTCAAAAGACAAGTTCTAAAAGTTTTAAAAGATGACATGGAAGTCTGCAGGACGGAAAAATGCATAAAGTTTATTAGCAGTAATATAGGTAATAGCAATACAAAAGTTATAGTGCCCTTAGAGATAAAACATATGGCAGATAATTTAGATTATATTGAAGGTGCTAGAATCACTGTTCTTGGCAAAGTGGTAAGGATTCCAAACAAAAATGAAGTTAATAACAATACGCTGCTAAGTGGAACCTACTTTGATTATTTGAATGAGGAATATTTCAAAGAATTTAAAAACAGATTTCTAAAAGATACAACTTTGATTGGAGATTATGATTCAAAAAATCTAGAAATTAATGGGCCTGTAATTGAAATTATACCTATAGCAATGTATATATAGGATGATAGTTAATTAAATTTAATGCAATATTTGGAGGTTTTATGTTTATACCGAAAGACGTAAAGATAATTTTAGATGCTTTAAAAAACAATGGATATGAATCTTATATAGTTGGAGGCAGTATACGTGATTCCCAAATAGGGATATCTTTACCTAAGGACTATGATGTAACTACTAATGCACTACCCGAAGAAATCATTAAACTCTTTGATAAAACGGTGCCTACAGGTATAAAACACGGAACTGTAACGGTTATGATAAATGGAGATGGATACGAAGTTACAACTTACAGAATAGATGGTGAATACCGAGACAATAGAAGACCAGATGCGGTCACTTTTGTTTCAAATTTAAAAGAAGACTTAGCTAGAAGAGATTTTACTATAAACGCTTTAGCCTTTAACCAGGAAGACGGTCTTATAGATTATTTTGGTGGTATAGAAGATTTAGATAATAAAATAATTAGGGCAGTAGGAGAACCTAATAAAAGATTTCAAGAAGATGCGTTAAGAATGCTTAGAGCTATTCGTTTTGCAGCTAGGTTAAATTTTTGTATAGAAGAAAAAACTTTAGAAGCTATAAAGCTAAATAGTCACCTTATATTAAATGTAAGCAATGAAAGAATTAGAGATGAACTATGTAAAATCCTGCTATCTAATAACACGACGAAAGCTTTAAGATTACTTGAAGAAACTAAACTATTAGAGTTCATACTACCAGAACTTCAAGTAGCAGTAGGATTTAATCAGCAAAACCATCACCATGACAAAGATATATTTGAACACATTTTAGCAGTTGTTGAAAAATGTCCACTATCGCTTAATCTGAGAGTAGCAGGATTATTACATGACATAGCTAAACCAGATTGTTTTACAATTGATAAGGACGGTGTAGGTCATTTTTATGGTCATGATAAAAAAGGTGTTATAATA
>Ga0209125_1001161_pt1 | contig 26689 bp, 26 predicted proteins | sample BarGraIncub1131A_FD_184503 | JGI IMG/M metagenome (GOLD analysis project Ga0209125, IMG submission 184503) | Arctic peat soil microbial communities from Barrow, Alaska - Barrow Graham LP Incubations 11-31A (SPAdes) (version 2) | ecosystem: Environmental > Terrestrial > Soil > Wetlands > Peat... | reverse complement strand
GCAGAACCAGGGCATTCCTAAAAGTGGATCCAGTTGGATACACTTATTGAAGTCGGCCAGGGCTTTGGAGAAGTTACCGCTCAGATAATATGCGATCCCCCTTTTTGAATAAACATGAATGCTGTCAGGCTGTAATTGAATGGCCATCGTGGTGTCGGCAACGGCTCCACTGTAGTCTTCCAACCAGTATTTCACAATGCTTCTGTTGCAATAGTAATCTGCGTTATCCGGATTCAGGGCTATGGCGCTGTCATAATCCTCAACGGCACCGAAAAATTCTTTCAGATAAAATCTGGCTTCTGCCCTCATCAAAAAGGCTTCGATGTCATTGGGATTGTCACTAAGCGCGTTACTACAAATTTCTTTGACGAGTTCATAATCCACTGATTCCTTCCGTTTATTGATTGTATTTACAATTGTTTCCATGATGTTTGTTTTTAATTATGAAAACCTGATAAAGCCTACGTTGATGGAGTCGATCCTTCTTTTCAGCTCGACCACTCCGTCGCCTTCGGCTGAATGAAATGAATTGGCATTGCCTTCAATGGTTTTGATGTAGGCGCCTTCGATGCCGGTAACGATTCCGGTATGGCCTTGCCATGCATTGCGCCGGATGATGAATATATCACCGGGTTTGATAAGCGCAGGATTTTGCAGAACCTGGCCTGAGGTGATCCTCATACCGGTAGTTTTGTTCCAGTGGTTGAGGCAGGAGCCGGTTGCGGGCAGCGGATTAGCCAGATTAAGACCCATACAGGCCTTTTCATAGCACCAGTAGACAAATGCAGCACACCAGGCGAAACCGGGGTCCAGATGGACGCTTTTGAGGTATTCCCCGACTCTGGGACCGCGGTTTGAACCGGGAGGGATTTCTTTTATGCCGATTTCGCTTCGGGCAATGATTAACAGGGCTGTGATCAGAGGACTGGGTAGTTGGAGATTATTCATGGTTGTTGAAGATTTGGTTAATTTGAATTTCAAAAACGTTTATTGTCATTTTGGATACGTTAAAAAACCAATGGTATACGTTCAATGTCATTTGGGATACGGTTACAGAGCGAAGTCGAAGTGACATATGCTTGATTCACAATGTCGTTTCGACTTCGCTCAACGACCGTCAACGGTTTTTTAGACAGTCCCCAGAACTACACTTCCACCAGGTCCACAAAGTCCATAATCTGCTCATTGAATTGAATAATCAGCATGATAATCCCGCTATTCAGAACCCTGCTAATTTCTCCCCTGAATCGTTTCAGATAAAGCATCAACCAATGAAAGCTTATCTTTGTGGATTGCATATGTACCAAAATCGGGAAGTTATTCATTTGATTTATCCTGCCGCGGGCTTCTTTCAGCAAAGGATCTATCTTAGCTGCACAAGTGTAATCATCCAAAGCCCCCTTGAAATCATTCTTGACATATTTTGAATCTCCCCTGCCGATAAAAGCATCGACACTATCTGGAAAATGTCTGATCACAAAGTTGAAATCATCAATGGCTTCATCATATTTCCCGGCGCCCAGGTATGCCCGTCCACGGGTCAGATAAGAGTTCAGGAAAAGAGGATCGATCTGAATGGCATAGGTCAGTTGTGAGATGGCATTTTCAAACTCACACACGAAGATTAGAATTTTCGCCAGCCAGTTCCGGGCTTTGACATTGGTAGGGTTAATCTTTAGGCCAGATTCGTAATTCCTGGCCGCTGCCATCAGATCGCCTTGCAGATATTGCGCATAGGCTATCCTGAACAAGGCACAGGCTATCTTTGATTTTTTGAGAGACAAAGCATCACTTTGAAGTTTGGAGTTACGATGTGTACGGGGTTTTCTGCTCCCCGGATTACATCTGAGTTTTGGGTTTCTTTTTTTCATCGTAGTTAGTTAAATTAATTTTTGAGTGAGTAGTTATTGGTTCGGCTTAGTTCATGCAATAGGTGCATGAGGTGAATTATTGTTTTTATAACCCTATATGTTTTTTTAAAAAAAGTAATAGGGGTTATAGAATTGATTTTTTACCTAATGCACCTAGTGCATGAGGTCCCTGAGCGAAGTCGAAGGGTCATATTAAAACGGCAACTCATCATCCCCCTCCTGACTTTGTGTAAACTGATCCGGTGAATTAAACTTATTTGGGCTCTCCGGAGAGGCGCTGTCAGCATCCGTCTCATCCATAGTCCGCAACCCACGTTCAACAACGTCATCAGTGAGGATCCTGACGATATAATATTTGCCCTTGCGCTTCGTGCACTCCAGAAAATTAAGTTTAGTCATGATCCTACCAATCAATGTATTGGTATAACTCTCCATTTTGATTTTACCCTTAGAAATCAGGAACTGCGCAACATCAGCAGCCTTCATCAGCTTGATATTCCTTCCACTCGTGAACTGGTCCCGCGTTTCCCATTCTTCCATCGTGACAGTTCGCAACCAGGTCTCGATATGCTCTTCTTCGGTTGTTTTGGCCATGTACACCTCATTGTGTTCATTCAAATCATGGATCTCATCCTGATCAAACCAATACCTGAACCCCTTTTTACCAAGAGCGATAGCCTGTGCCATGCACCCATCGATGTTCATATCCTTATCAAATTCAACTTTGATCACAGTTGAACAGAGATATCGCCGTGTCCCGGTATTATCCGTCAGGATATGTTTTTCGTTTACCGAAGCAATGAATGAAGCACGATGAGGGAGACCGACCGAACTGCGTCCATAGGGTCTCCGGATCCTTATTTCGGGCCGGGTAACCAGTTCCTTGAACGCTGCCAGTTCACGATGGGAGTAGGACTCCCATTCATCCAGGATGATCAGGGCACTCTCGCCTATCATGATCGGGGTATCCTTGTTATCGGTCAATAAAGCGCCGGTACCCAGGTATTCCTTGAGTGCATCGGGCACCAGGTTTTTCATCCAGCTACTTTTACCAACACCTTGTTTGCCAACAAAAACAATGATGGTATGGTTGATGATCTCATCGACGTAAAGGCTCATCGCATAGGCCACGAACCACTTGCGGAAACAGAATTCCCAGTAGACAGGGTCCGTGGTAGTCACAGTATTGCAAAGCCGTCCGATATAATCCGTCTTCCCGTCCCAACGCAGAGCTCTGAAATAATCCTGATACACATCGTAGTCCGGGCTGAAATTACTGTTTAGTAAGTTGATCAACGTGCCCATTGGGATGAACTGTTTATGAAAATGGAGCCATCTGCAAATAGAATTCGTCTCATAATCTCCCAGTTTCTGAAATTTATAGTCCGAATTCTTCAATTTCCATTCCACCACCCCTTGCACTTTATTGTAGCGTAAGTTAAACACCGACTCTATCAACATCTCGACCTCATGCTGAACATAATGCATTTTCTTATTTTCCTGACTTTTCTCTGCATCCGGGTCCGGAATCACCAGATGCATCACAAGGGCCATGTTGTAAAATTTTTCCAATTCAGCCTGAGTCGGGAAACTGCATTTTTTTACAAAACAGGAGTTAAGTTTTTTCCTTTTGCGTTTTTTGGGTTGAAGATCATTCTCTACATCTGGTTGTGTTGCATTCTGTCGAGGCGCAATAGTTGGAGTCTCTACGTTTGGTTGTGTCGTATTGGTTTGAAATGCACTCCGAACCGTACTTCGAACCTCCCTGTCATCGAAGTTATAATCCTTTTGAATCAGCATCAGCGCCGACTCCTCCTCAACCCCCTCTTTCCGAAGCTGTAGCGCCAGTTTGAAAACATAATTATTCCGCTGTCCATCAACAAATTGAGAATACTTATTCACAAACTTGACACAGCTTTTGAATATCTTGCTTTCTTCAACTTTACCTTTATCGCCCATGTGGCATTGAGGGTCGTTGAGCGAAGTCGAAACGACATTGGGAATAACGCTAATGTCACTTCGACTTCGCTCAGTGACCGTGCTTTTTAGACAGCCTTCTTCGTTACCTCCAAAAACCACCGCATTCTGGTTATAATAAACCTCCGGGTCGTCACTGACAAAACACAACCTGGTAATATCTTTCCCAGAAGGATCAATCTCAACCTCGGTAACCGAAACATAATACTTCTGCACAGCCAAAAAAGTCTTCAGATGTTCTTCTGGTCCCGTGCTCACCCTAACCAACACCTTCAACCCGTTTCCCGAAGGGCTTATAAAACAAGCCAGCGTGCATGGAATCCCACAGATTATCCCCTTCACCCTGATCATCATCTCCACCGTTAGCTTATCCAGATCCAGCACGATCACGTAGCTATACTGTACCATGTACTGCATCTTCCGTCCTCCCACGAACATACCCGAAGGCGTAAAGGCCAGCAGAGCCTTCTTGGCATTGTTGTAAGCCTTAATATCTCCGGAAGCCAGCAAACGCCTAAGCTCCCTGATCGCGAAGGCAAAATCACCCCTCCTGATCATATCGATGATCAACTTAATCGTTGACTGTCCATCAACAATGTTGAAATTCCTATAAATCGTTACTTGTTCTTCATTCATTTTAAAAATGGATTAACATTGAAATTCAATTCATTATAAAATTTATTCCCATTCAAAAAAGCACATAACTTTAGCACCACGTCAAAACACATGTATTTACCATACCCAGAAAACTAATTGATAATTTACGAATTCAGAATCACGAATAGCGGGCACTTAACGCATTCCATCCCCTCGCCATCCACTTCCTGAACCTCTCCCACCAGAGGCGGCGAATGCCCCCCCATAGGATGCAAACAAAAACCACTCATAATACTATCCAGCGGATAATACAACTTTTTCCCTATTTTCACAAAAGGCAGCTGCCCACTCATGCGCCATCGTTGAGCAGTCCGTTTTGAAACCTTCAACAGGCCCATAAACTCTTCATTGTTAATATATCCATCATCGAATTCCGACTTTTTAATCAGCGAGGGTTGGTTTACAATCCTCCTGTTCAGTGCATCAAACTGCTCCTGGTTAAGCGGGATATTTTTCATAATCTTTCATTGAGGTTACTATTTAGTTAACAGTTAATTACACACACAACGATTCCAAAGAATCTGCGAAGGGCATTAATAGTCCATCTGCATCAGGTTTTTCAAGACCTGATTAGTAAATCAATAAGAAAATTGATGGAAATCTGAAAGAGAACCCTGAAACTGTTAACTAAATGTCATTTCAGGTGTTTAAAGTCCGTTTCCTAACAGAACCTTTAATGCTAAGTATTCAATTGAATTCTGCAATGGGGCTTGCACATTGCTAAGTGCATATCATCGCACGAATAATCTACTACACAATAAACCGGTATTTCACTAGAACATTCAGGTTGTTCTTCTGAATCGTTCCATTCATGTGGCATTTCGGAATATAACACCATATCCCCGTTTGTCTGCTTATTAGCCATTCTACCTTACGATAAAATTAATAACCGGTTAATTAGTATAGTATAACAAATATACAAAATATTTCTAAATGCAAGTAAAAAGACAATTATTTTTAATTTTTTTTTTAATTCTTTGCTGTATTAGATAAATAAGGGTTTCAGGACATTTCAACTCTTAAAATACTAAGAAATTAGTCCCTATTAAGCTATGATCCACCACTTACAGCAACTAATTTACTCCATTCCACATCTATCGTTTCAATGATCTCTGCAGCCAGGTCTTCACTTTCATCTCAAAGGCATCCTTCTGTGTGGTTTCACCATCAACTACTTTGTATTGATACAAAACTCACGGTCGAAGTCCACCGGCGGCGTTTCTATATAACTATGTCCGGCTTCCGTATCGGTCAAATACTTGACAATATATTTCTGAAAACCTTTTTCTGAAGTATCTGTAAAATGCATAAGCCTGTTACATTACATATTTATAAATCAATCCAATTATAATTGCAATCGAAAAACTCAAAAATGTGCCTATAATGATGTATTCTGTCTTTTTATGTGCCGTTGCTTCCTGTAAATCGCCAAAACGGAATACTGATTTAGCCGCCAATAGAAATCCTATAGCACTAATATTACTGGTAATGATAAACGTAATGATTAAAAAGCGTTCCATGACACCTATCATATTACCCGCATTTGCTAATCCACTTTGGTTACCATTGTTAGCCATTTCTTTACTCCATTTTTGTGTTATTTTATCGATCAATACCGACGCAGGCTTGGTGATTAAAAGGTAAGTCAAAAACAACCACCATAATTTCTGATTATTTATCCATACACCACCTGTCCGACAAAACAATTCCCACTGTTGTGAATAAACAACCCAAACGATCACGATGACCAAAATATGTGATAATTGATCTGCGATAAAGACTCCTATACCCGAATTCGGTATTCTACTCTTGATGGCATCAATAATAAGATGCCCCACCGTGACCCAGACTATAACCGGCCATAAACTTAGATCCCAAACCAGTACCGTTAATGTAGTCGCGTGAATGGCAATGTGAAGCCAGAAATAACCTGATCTGACACCAATTATATCTTTCATCGATGCCCAACCCTTTTTTTGAAAAATGAAATCTGAGAGGAAATGAGCGATCAATATTCTAACCAGAAGTTCATAATTTAAAGGTTCCATGCTATCTTGCGTTAGAAATTAATTGCTGATACCTTTCCAGAAAAGACTGTATACCCGGTGCGTTTCCATACATCACCAATCTCTTATGGACACTGGGTTGTTTTATTTTTAAGATCTTTGCTAACTCCAGTTGATTTGTATCAATCAGCAAATAATAATACATCGCCTCTGCGGTTGAAGAAGTCCATCTACTGATAATAGCATCTACAAGTTTACATTCTACGGTCAATTCGCTATTGATATCGTTCCAGGGGGTCACAATTGCAATACGTTCATTATCCGGTTTCAAAGCATCAAGGGCTCGCCCTGATTTCTCGAAGGCTTCTCCATGTGATTCCTGTATAGGATCGTTCTGATAACTCACTCCTCCAATTCCTATAGCTATTCGCGCATCGGTGTAAGCATTCAGAATAGGTTTTTTTATGATGAGCTTATCCGTTATACTTCTTGATGGTGCATAACTACGCAAACGGGCCCGAATGATAAATGAAACCAGCAATGCCAACTCTGGCTTTGGTATGAGTCCCTGAAAACTATCTCCTCTAAAGATTTCAAAAGAGCCTTCCCCATTCAAAAGTTGAATGTTGATTTCTTTAAAAGTCTCTTTTAAGGAATTGAGTACAGGTGCAATATCAGCATCTTGTATTCTACTTGACTTTACGATATCCCCGGTTATTACAGCCTTTATGTCCATTTATCAATTTAGCTTTTAAATATTTACCATCAAAACCAATTGCAATTTTCCTTAATTATAGCCTGTGGAGGCTATAAAGTGTATTTATAGCCTCCACAGGCTATATTGTTTGTTTATAACCTCCGGGGGCTATATAGGTTAATTATAACCTCTGGAGGCTATAAAGTGCCATTATAACCCCCGGAGGTTATAATAGTGCAAGATATAACTTTTATTTCTGGCTTTTTGATTCAACTGATATTTATTTTAAATTGTTCTCTAAATTAACTGAATAAGCGTCAACTGTTTCATGATCCAAATGTACTTCGCTGCCCGGAATAGTCAATGTGTGATAATGGGGTCAGCCACCATTAATTCTATAATTGGTTGGTTGTTTTATAGGTCAAGAGATAATGGTGCCAGGCACCATTATCTCTTGACCTATAAAACAAATTGCTTATACTCGCTAGTGCTTTGTCATTTGATATTTTCATTTCGTATAAAGTTTTTAGATTTGTCCGTTTTGCATTCTTTTAGCTTCAGCAATATCAATTTTAGCTTTATGCCCATGTTTCTCCAGTAAGTAAAGAAGATTAGCCCCATTCATTAGTGTTAAAGGCTTATTTTTGGAAAACTCATAAGCATCCGGACCATAATCTGCAGTAGTAACCAAAATCCCTTTAGTTGCTCCTTCGTTCATTACAGTTCCGTAAAGATCCCGAACTGCTGAAACTCCAACCGTATTTGTATAGCGTTTAGTCTGAATAACAATCTTTCCTCCTCTTATGGGATCAGGGTCAAAAGCAATTGCATCCACTCCCCCATCTCGGCTTGCCTGAGTAACTTTAACTTCACCGCCATTATCACAAAATTCTTTTTCAAATAGCTCGCGTATTAAATGCTCAAAATCTTCCCAATTCATTGCAGCTAAATTAATTCCTTCATTTAGTTGATCGGCAACATCTTGTGAAGCTACAAATCTCTTATCATTTTTGTTTAATTGAGCAATTGGTTGAACTGCAGTAATTCCACTTAATTTACTACTACTGATACCCTTAAAATTCTTAAAACAAATTTTCGGATCTACATTATAAAGTTCAATTTCAAGAAACTCATTTTTCTTTGCTTGAATTGTAACTATACAGTTGTTTACTTTTTTTCCTGTTGCTTTATTAATAGCTGTTACCCAGCCATTAAAGACTATTGCCTCAATTGCTTCAGCTACATCAGCTTTAAATAACGCGTATAATGTCTTTAAGGTAATATTGTAAATAGCTACATCATATAGTTTTGCAATTTGTGTTTCAGATAAATGAGTTTCTTTAAGTTCTTTTTTAACTGCAATGTATTTTACTTCAGTTAAAGTGGGGAATTGTTCGGGTGCTGGTAAAGTGTATTCAACTATCAAAATCTTATTAGCAGAATTATATTCTATTTCGAAACCTCTAGGAAAACATTCAGGGTAAATCGACTCGTTCAGAACTAATTCGTTGTATTCAGTAACCGCTTCAGGATCTTTTTCAAAATACAAAGCTTTTTGTTTATCAATCTTTATATTTTGCTCATCTTGCATATTATAAAAATCTACAGCTTGCTTTGTCCATTCTTTATCTAATGTTTCATATTTTTTTCTAATTGACTCCTTCTGTTTTTCAACATCATTCAGTTGAATTGCATATACTTCCTGTATTTTTTTGTTGTAGTTTTCTGTTTCATTAATTTCATTCTTCCAGATGCTAATAGCAGTTTGGTATAATTCTTCCGCATGATCGATTTTCTTTTGACCTAAAGATTTAAACATTTTGTCAACAATCGATAATTGCGGCTGATAATACAATTTATTAGGTTCATTACTATTTTCTTTTAAAACCGGTTTTGGAGGAATTTTTACCTTTTTGAGTTCTTCATTTACATGAATTTTGGGATTCTCTACAGAATATTTCTCATTATCTTTAAGTGTTTCCCAGTCAATAGTAGTGTCATTATTTGCCGAATCCAATAAAAGGTTTTCAATTTGTTTTTGAATGTTTCTTGCTTCAATGGTTCTTACATCTGCGATATTAAGATTTGCTTCTTTGTTTGCAAGTGACTGGTTCTTATTAAGCAAATTTACCCATTGATCATCCCATATTTTAAATTGTGCTTTAACCTTATTGTCACGAATATAGGATTCCATATCTTTTATGACCCGATATGTCCCAAGACCAAGGTGTTGAATTTCCGAAATATACCGTGTGTCATAACTTCTGGTATATTCTTCACGTTTGAATTCGGAATGTTGGTCTTCAAAATTAGTGTCCATGTTGGATTTGTTTTATTTCATTTTGTAAGTTAAAGTCTAAGCTACATTTTAAGATTCATTAATAAAATCAAATAACGCTGTTATGAAATTTAAACAGAAAGGAAATGGTGCATGGAACCATTATTTCATAGATCATTATTTCAGTGTAAAGATTTAAAGTCTTTTTTAAAAAAGCAAGAAAACAACGAGTTATTGTATGAACCCCCCTTTTTTTGGATGAAACAGACTAAATGGGTATAGGTTATAGGTGGTTAAACAAATTCTATATCTTATTAAAGGTCATTTCGACTTCGCTCAATGACCAGAATAAATGGTTTCTGACCTCAAATATCCTTATATGACCTAATTCACCCCAAGAAAAATATTTGCAAAATGTTAACTTTATAGTTAACTTTATTGCATGAGATTTGTCGACCTTACTTTGAAATTGAAAAGGCTCTTCGACTAAAGAATGAGTATTTTGAATCCAAATCTTAAGACAATGAAAAAAGAAGAAATAAGAAACGCTAAAACGTTTGATGAGTTGCTGGATATAAAGTATGGGAAATTGGGTTCTCCGACACGTGACGAGTTTGAAAACAAAGCAAACTATTTTGTCATTAGTGAAATATTAAAAGAAGCCCGGAAAGAAGCCAATATCACCCAGGAACAATTAGCAGAGCGGATCGGAACCAAAAAGAGTTATATCTCCAGGCTTGAAAATGGAAAGGTTGACATTCAATTATCAACTCTGTTCAGGATTTTTGAAACAGGGATTGGTAAGAAAATTCTTTTTACAATCTCATGAAAGGCTTAATTTTAATTAGCTATACAATAAAAATCTTATCTCATGAATAAATAGTTCCTGACCCCATAAAATCCCCAGCCACCACAAAAACCATTAGGACAATAAAATCTCTGCCGGAATCCCTAATTCATGGTGAAACAATCTGGCAAGTTCGAGGGTTAATGGCTTACGTTTATTTAATATTGCAGATACATAGCCTTTTGACCCAATCTTACCGACCAGGTCTTTGTTCTTTAACCCTAAATCATTCATCTTGTTTCTTATAGCATCTATTGGATCTGGTTTTGGAACCGGATAATATTGATCTTCATATTGTTTAATCAATAATAGCACGACCTGAAGCTTATCTCCCTCGGGTGATTCGGATGAAACATTCTGATCGAACATTTTATCAACCCAGTCCAGATATAGCTGATACTCAGTTTCTGATTTGATAATTTTTAACGTCATGGCTTCTTCTTTTTACCCTGTCATCACCTACCAGACTAGTGTTTGTATAAAACATTTTCAAATCGTTAAAGTTATTAAAACTACTTTGAAACATCTCATAATACCACTCCTGCAATGCATTTGCTGCATGAGGGTATTGTTTACAATATTCCAATAAGGTCTTACGGGTAATAATGTTAAACATTGTACAAAATTAGTGAATGTTTTCTAATAGAAAACATTTTATAATAAATAAATTGGCAAAGCTACTTATTTAGCATTTAGGATTAATGGGGTCAGGCACAATTATTTTCGTTGAAGAGAAATGGTGCCTGGCACTATTATTTTGATGCTAAATATCAGTTGATTCTGATTGTATATTTTTCAGTTTTTTTGAGGTATTAGATTTTTTGTTATATTTAATTCTCTGTTCCTCAAAGTAATTGCTTATTGCCTTTTCTTCTTCCTGAACGATAGGCCCTAATCCTCCAATAAAATCAACATCTAATTCTCCTTTATTTGTTTTCATTTTATTCATTTGGAAAATATTTATTAATAAGCTTTTGAGCAGCTTTTGTTTCAATTATCATTATTCGACCACCAAAATGAAAAGCGACAAGAGTCTTTACATAATGCTCAACAAGTTGGCTTTTTGATAGAAATGCAACATTACCTTCATGTCCATTCTTAAAAGAAACTTTACAGGCAAAAGCAACTAAGTTGCCTGGAACCCTGCATATATTTTTGATTTGCTGACTAATTTCAAATCGTTTATCGTAAGTGGAGTAATATCCGTTTCAAAAACATCTCCTGTTACAACATTTTCAATAGAATTGGTCAGCTTGTCAATAAAGAAATCTAAACCGCTTTCTTTTTTTTCTTGCACTCAGTTTTTAGTTGTTTTACAAATTTAATAAAAGAAATAGCTCTTTTGACTATTAAAACTAAATTATTGAATCGTCCATCGACAACGGACTGAATAATGTGCTAAGCCACCATTATCCCTCAATATTTAACTATTTCCTCCCCTTTATAACATGTAACTTCGATGCTTCAATGACTTGGGCATTCTGAGTCGCACCCACTACATAGAGTAGCGGAACATCTTCAGTTGTAATTGCTCTGAAATTTTTATAAGTCCCCGGCCAGCCTGTTACTTTTGCGGTAACACGTCCTCCGGAAGTTTCAGTTTCAAAGCTTGGTTCAATCAATACATCGGCATTTGCATTTTTTAGTGCATTAGCAACTGCATTGTGTTTTACATCTTCCATCGAAGAGCCTTTATCTGCAGTTGAAGTACCGGTAACTTTTGTTTGTTGTACATCTAAATCTACCAAAACCGGTTTATGAATAACTCCGGAACCATAAATACCCATTGTTTTTGAGGTACTTGTCGTGGAAACTGAACAGGATGTTAGAAAAACTAATGTTACTAACGTGAAAAATAGAATATTTTTGTTCATCTTCTTTTATTGATTTTCCTACTCATTTGGCTTTTCGGAACGCCCCGTTTTTTTTAGTGGGTTCTGGACTCCACTTTACAAAGTGATAAATGATGAAATGAATCCGCATAGATCATTATTTCAGTGTAAAGATTTAAAGTCTTTTTTAAAAAAGCAAGAAAACAATGAGTTATTGTATGACCCCCCCCTTTTTTTGGATGAAACTGTCTAAATGGGTATAGTATATAGGTGGTTAAGAGAAGTCACAACCTTTTTTAAGGTCATTTTGTGTGAAATCAAAATTGAATGAATGATCCAGAGAAAATGTTCCCATGACGCTTATATGACTCTGGGAATACCCAGGGCTACTTCGTGTTTACTTCGTGTTTGCTTCGTATTTGTTTGGGGTTTCCTTGGTACCTGTAACACGAAGGAAACACCAAACAAACACCTAGCAGCATCCTAACAAAGATCTTACAGAGAAGAGTATTGTGAGAGTCATATATACCTCATTTGAGCTTTATCATATGGTTCAAGCCCTTTTTATATTGAATAAACCCGGACATTGAGTCGGGTTGAAGGTTCATTTCGACTTCGCTCAATGACCGGATTTCTGTTTATTGACCTAAAATCTGTAGCATGAATTGCCCTTTTTCGTGCATGAAATGCTCGTTTTAAGGCATGAATGATGTAAAAAAGGGCATGGAATGGTGCTTTTTTACCCTGAAAAAGTGCTAAATGTAATTAAAACTACGTTTAAAGGCTAGAAAACGAGCTCTTCTTAGGTCTTTTCATGTACTTTTTAGTACCATTCATGCCCTAAAAAGCACCTTTCATGTCCCTTTTTTCGACGTTCATGGTCAAAAAAACACGGTTCATGGAGTTTTTATCTTGGTGAAAAGATATAAATTATGACTGGCCCACCAATAATTCTCAGAAAAAACTTGCTTTGCAAGAATAAAGCAATAACCTTTACACTTTTAGAATGAATTTAATGGGGTCAGTCACCATTAAGAATGGACGTTGGCTGATCGCAAATGAAAATAATTATATGGCTAAACTTAAACTTGACTACAAATCAGAACTAAAAACCTGGACGATATTTTTTGCGACTATATTGATAACTGTTTTTATTCATGAACTGGGACATTGCATTCCTGCCTGGATTAACGGATATGGTTCAATTCCTACACCAGCAAAAACTTATCCATCAGACAATATTCCTGACAGTTTAGGCCTGTTTATATCAGCAGCCGGCCCGATTTGTACTGTTTTAATAGCATTGACGGTCTTGTTTTTCTATTTCAAGAACAGGTTTAAATATGATTCAGCAATACTTGCCGGCGCTTTGGTTTCTCCGGCAATGTATACGGTCAGGTTTATTTTACAAGGCAGAGGCCATGATTCTACCGAATTTCAGGAAACCCAATCAGTTATGGGGCTTAGCTATTCGGGACATTCATTGGATTGGATTTTCGCCGTTATCTCTTTGATGGGGATTATTGTTTGGTTAATTAAATCAAAACCAAGTTATAAAATAATAGGTCGATTGATCATTGGTTTTGTTCTGACTTTCATTTTTTTCGTAGCACTTCAGGATATAAACAACGCTATTTTTGATCCCATATTTCTGCACAGGTAATTAGTTAAGGGAATTAAAACTCAGGATTTTTTATATACGAGGACAATTAGAGACAGACCCCATTTTTCAACTTCTTTAAAAATGAGAACATTAGGATTGATTATTAATTTTTACAAATCATTTGCGTTTGCTAGCTTGTTGATAACTTTATCTTGTCTGTTAATTATGTACACTAATGGAATCAAGACAATTACATTACTTTTTTGGTTTAAGATCATCACGCTGGGTTTAATTTTTTACTTCATCAATTACTTTAAATCCAATGAATTCACTTATTACAAAAACCTGGGGATCTCAAAGTTAGTTTTGTGGATTTCAACAATATTATTCGATTTGATTTTATTCATTTCATTAATTGTTTTAACCTTAAAGTTTAGATGACACAGATCCTTGAAGTTGATAGCGTAATACTGGAATTCGATTCAAAAAGGGTATTGCAGGATGTTTATTTGAAAAGTGAAACGGGAAAAGTAACCGGATTGCTTGGAAGAAACGGTACTGGAAAATCATGTTTGATGAAAATTATTTTTGGAGAACTTGTGTCAAATGATCAATCTATTCGACTGAATGGCAATGCTATAATTAATAAATACCGTAGTCCTGTGGACATGAGATATCTACCACAAGGGCGATTTATTCCAAATTTTTTAACAATCAAAAGAATCTTTGAAAATTTCAAGCTTGACTTTTCAGACTTCACAAATGAATTTCCTGAGTTTGAGAAATTCTATAAAACAAAATTTAGAAATTTATCCGGAGGAGAACAAAGGATTGTAGAGATATACTCAATACTCGATTGCAAAACAAAATTCTGCATGTTGGATGAACCATTCTCGCAAGTAATGCCACTGCATGTAGATTCAATTAAAAAGTTGATTTTAAGAGAAAAGAAAGATAAAGGAATAATAATTACAGACCATTTATATAAACATATCGTGGATATTTCTGATAATCTTTATGTTATAAATAATGGCAAAACCTATTTAACCAAAAGTATTCAGGATTTAGAGACACTTGGATATGTAAGCAGTAGATTTTAATGGGGCCATGGCTCTTTATAAAATGATTCCTGAACCCAAATTATCCTATTCTCAAGATCCCAATAAGCAATGGCATTATAATAAATTACTTTTTATTTACTTTATCTACTTTTCGGTGAACTTATTGTATCAACCGGTCTTTACTCCGAACAGATAACCAACAAAGGCAGTAACTGCCATCGCTATTGTACCCCATAAGCAAATCCTTATAATTCCTTTTGCAATATTTGAGCCGCCTACCTTTGCAGCTATTGCACCTGACAATGCAAGAAATACAATCGAAAAAGAATATAGGTAAATGATCATGTGATTGATCGGGGCAATCAAAGAAACAGAAAATGGCAACAACCCGCCAACTATGAAAGATAAAACTGAAGCTAAAGCTGCCTGCACTGGTTTTGGTCGTTTGATTTCACTGATCCCTAATTCGTCTTTGGCATGGGCTTCCAATGCATTGTGTTCTGTAAGTTGCAACGCTACCTTCATTGCCAAATCACTGTCTAAACCACTATCCTGATAGTGTTTAGCTAATTCTTTCAACTCCATTTCCGGTGTTGTTTCAAGTTCCTTTTTTTCTCTTTTTAAGTCAGCGGACTCGGTATCGGCCTGTGAACTAACTGAAACATTTTCTCCTGCAGCCATAGCTAATGCCCCTGCAACTAAACCTGCTAAAGTTGCCAGAATGATTGGACTTCTTGTACCACTTGCTGCGGCTACACCGATAGCTATGCTTGTTGTCGAAAGAATACCATCATTTACGCCCAATACTGCTGCTCTAAGCCATCCGCTTCTATTTGTAAAATGTATTTCAGACTTTTTTTCCATTCTTTACTGATATTCAAAAAAAATAAAAAATATGTATTCGTTTCAGCAATTACTCAAAATCACAAATTATCATAGACTTCCATCAACTCTTTTTCTCATACACCAAAATAAACTTTTGGAATAAATGGGATCATCCCCAATAAAAAATAAATAGGGGCTGATCCCATTTTCCCCTATCGTGTATCGGAAGATGAGTATTTATTTGTTGAAATATTTCTTGACCAGTTCCTTCAATAATGCTTGACTGATCGGTTTTGAAATATAATCATCACACCCTGCTTCTAAGGCTTTTTCACGATCATCTTTTAATGCATATGCTGTTTGTGCAATGATGATCACTGTTTTATTGAATTTCCTGATTTCTTGGGTTGCAAAATATCCATTCATCTCAGGCAATTGAATATCCATTAATACCAAATCGATGTCAGGATTTTGACGACAAGCTTCGACAGTTTCATATCCGGTTCTTGCATATAAAGCCTCTCTACAATATTGTTTAACAATGGTTGTTAAAAGCAATTCAGACGTCTCGTCGTCTTCAGCAATTAATATTTTCAGCTTTTTTATCGGATAATCTATATGTTCAGGAGCAATAACATTTTTAACTACTACTGTATTTAAGGGTACATTATGGTATGGAATAGTAAAATAGAAAGTAGAGCCTTTTCCTTCTTCGCTTTCAACCCAAATCTTTCCTCCTAGCATTTCCACATAAGATTTCGAAATAGATAATCCCAGCCCTGCACCCTGATATGCTCTTTTATCTGCAATGTCTGCTTGCACAAAACGTTGAAAAACAGCTTCATGTCTCTCTTTTGGAATCCCAATACCAGTGTCTTTTACGTAGAACTCAAGGTAGTTGTTTTTCAAATTATATCCGACTTTAATGATGCCTTGATCGCTGTATTTGACTGAATTTTTGACAAGATTGGTAAGGATTGCATATAACTTATCACAGTCAGTTTGAATAACAGACTCTTTCACAGGTAAACTGAGCTGTATAAAGAGTTGCATCCCTTTTTTCTCAACCTCGGGTTTGAAGTTTGAATAAATATTTTCGATTTGCTCGTTGATATTGCACTCTTCATTCATAACTTCCATTTGTCCCGATTCTATTTTCGAAATATCAATAATATCGTTAATGATATTCAACATTCTGGCGCCACTTTTCTCAATGGTTCTGACATAATATTGCTGCTCCTCTCCCGTAAGATCAGGTTCCTCGAGCAATTCAGCAAACCCCATAATACTGTTCAATGGCGTTCTGATTTCATGACTCATATTGGCAAGAAAAGCAGATTTCAACCTGTCACTTTCTTCAGCCTTTTCTTTCGAAGCAATCAATTTCTGTTCTGCCTGCTTGATTTCAGTGATATCATTATGTTGAATGATAACATTGATTAGTTTACCCTCCTTATCAAATATCGGGTAGGCCCAGTTTTTATACCAGACTTTTTTTTTCTCTTTCACCTGAATGTGTTGAGATTCAGCTGCAAGGCCAATGTCAAAGAAAATTTCCCAGTTTGCTGCCTTCCCTTTATTAAAAGCGTTTTCTAAGAAGGGAATAATACCACCTTGTATAATGGCTTCATCCTTGAATATATTGTAAAACTTACCTTCAATATTCTTAGGTTTTACACCAAATAATTCGCTCAATTTAGGATTTATTCTTTCGCACCATCCTTCATGATCAAGTATTTGTGTGCTTACAGAAGATTGCATGAACATTTGTTCGAAAAAATATTTTTGGTGGGTCAGTTCTTCCACTGCCTTTTTACGTTCGGTAAGGTCACGCCCGATTCCTAACACTCCTATAAGCGTTCCTTTTGAATCAAGCATAGGTGTTTTGATGGTTTCCAGAAAGACATGTTGGCCATCGTCCGCAAAGGTGATCCATTCTTCGTTACTGGTTGGCTTTCCTGCTGCAATGGCTTTTTGGTCATTTGCGAGAAAGAAATCTGCAAGTTCCCGATCAACAAAATCATAATCGGTTTTTCCAATGATATCTTCTTCTTTGGCGCCAAAGAAACGTTCAAACATTTTGTTGCATGAAAGATACACACCATCTTTATCTTTAAGCCAAATCAGATCAGGGATTGTTTGTAAAAGCGTGTGTAAGTGTGCTTCACTGTTGCGCAGTGCGGTCGTTGCTTTCTCCTGTTCTGCTATCTGCATTTTCAGTTGCAGGTTTTTAAAAGCTTTTTCAGATATTTCATTTGCAAAAGCATACAATATTTTTGATGCTTTATTAAGCTGATCAACCGTCATGACCTGGACTTCGTTCAGAGCCTCCAGGAAATCCTCTTTATTTGCTCCGATTTCATCAGCATACCGTAACATGCGCTGTACATCAATTTCTTCAGTACGAACCTGTCCGATAATCCAGTTGGCAATGTGTTTACCACTAACTGTAATACGAGTACCTGAATCCCACAAACCGCAACTCAGGCATGGTCCTGTATGGATACCATCTTTGTTATCCACGCCAATCATTGCATCGGAGTGATAACAGTTTTTAAGACCTATTTCAGTTTTACGGATGATGTCATTACATAACCGACCGAAATTACTGGGTTTAGTAATTGGCGTACCATCAGGATGAGTGATGATAGAAGATATCCCGGATGCATCTGAAAACAGATCCTGTAATCGTTGAATTTCTTCCAGATTAAAGACATCTTCAAAATGAATGTCGCTTAGCGCATCCGAAGTTGAATTGTTATTACCTTCTACAGTTTCCATCTTCTCCTTATTTAAAATATGTATGGATGATCTCAATTATTTTTTTTCTATTGGTTTTGAGACGTATTCATTGCATCCAGATTAATAATGGGATCAGCCCCCATAACTCCTGATCTTTGTTCATCCTCATTTCCGCTTTTCCCAGGCGTTTCCCAACATAGTATGCAGTAAGAACGAACATAAATGCATATTTTGAAATAAATTGTGCGTCAACAAAATGATTTACAAGGAGTAAGACGACCGCTGCAAGAATTATGAATAGAATATCAAATAAAGGAATGTTTTTCATTCTATGTAAATTAGGTTTATCGTGTTTAATTGATTTTGTAAACATACAAAGATTTTCATAATTGGTAAAGAATTAAATAGATGATGACCTCATTTAATTGACCCATAAATATTTTCTTTTTCTTGCGCCCTGGCAGGGCATTGGGTGAGATGGATATTCATATTTCGGCTTCTTTTGCCCAGCCGGCATTGCAGAATAAGGGGACTACGGTTATTGTGGCGTTGGGGATTGAGGATTCGCCGGGATTGGGGGAAGTGTTTAAAGGGGAGATTGTGGAATTACTTGGGACTGACCCAATTATTCCTGATCCTAAATATTCAATATTTCATATCAGAATGAATTTCTTTCTTGTAATCTTCATATTTTTTATCAATTTTTAATATATGATCGATCAACCAATTATCTATAAAACTAGTTATTTCATTTATTGAAGGTGGATTAACCTCTGATAAATCAATATTATACATCGCAATTTTATAACAATAGTCTTTATGAAGTCTTTTATGATCGGATAATTCAGGATAATTCATTTTTTGCATGTATTCTTCTTCCTTTTTAAAATGCATCAAACTATATTCTGTCATTTTTGTAAGAATCATCGCAAACGATTCACGATTTCTTTTTGATTCAGTGTATTCAATCAAATCGTTATAAATGTTTACCCACTCTTTATGCACAATGTCAATGTCAGTATTGCCAATTGAAAAATCACCGCTCCAAATTATCTTCTCCATAATTTCCACTATTTTGTTAATTCAGTTCCAGTTTATTAAATGTTTACCAATGGTCGTGACATTTTTTTCAGTTAATGCTTTTCTTCAATCTGAGAATCAATATTTTCAAGGTTATTTTTTATTCTGGTTTAATATTACACTTTATGGTAAAAAAGAATGTTGAACCTTTTCCTTCTTCACTTTTAGCCCAAATCTTACCTCCAAGCATTTTAACATAATCTGTTGCGATAGAGAGGCCTAATCCTAAGCCCTCATATTCTCTGGTTTTAGAAACATCAACCTGCATGAATCGTTCAAAAATAACCAGTTGTTTGTTTTTGGAAATGCCTATACCGGTATCTTTTAAGGAAAACTCCAGGTAATCGCTTTTCTTACGAATGTCCAATTTAATTGATCCGGCTTTTGTAAATTTAATGGCATTACCTATCAAATTTGAAAGTAAGGTTTTTAATTTTATACCATCTGTGGATATACTCGCTATATTATTGGGTGAATCGTAGTTGATATTGAATTCCAGCCCCTTGCTTTCAGCAATGGCATTAAACTGGTCGAACAATTCGTCGGTTAGTTTTTTGATATTGGTTTCTTGTATAGTCAGTTTCACTATTCCTGACTGAATATGTGATACTTCGACAATATCATTGATTGTATTCATAAGCCGATCGGCACTTTGATTGATGATACCGATATATTCTTCTCTTTCATCGTCTGCCAAGTCATGGTCTTGTAAAATAGACAGAAACCCTAGAATGCCGTTGAATGGAGTTCGGATTTCATGTGAAATGTTATTAAGAAAAGCTTCTTTCAAACGGTCGCTTTCTTCGGCTTTTTCTTTGGCAATTATCAATTCGACTGCTCGTTTTTCCTTCTCTTTGTTTTGGAAGACTAGTTCTAAGTTAGCATTGATTAATTCTTGTTCAGCCTGCTTTCTTTCGGTGATGTCCTGGAACACACCACCGATTTTCACTATCTCCCCGTTGACACGGTAAGCCTGTCCAATTGCCCGAACCCAAATCCTTTTTTGTTTTGCTGTAATCAATTGCAGGTCGACATCGAAGGACTTGCCTTCCTTAATGGCTTGATTCACTGCTTCAGAGATAACTGGTATTGACTCAGGAGAGTAGAAATTGATAGCAGATTCGACTGTTGGTTGATAGTCCGGTTCTGTTTCATGTATCTGATACACAATATCCGACCAAATCAGTTCATTTTTCTTAAGGTCAACTTCCCAACCGCCAACTTTTGCTAATCTTCCGGTCTCATCCAGAATCTGTTTGCTTCTTGTCAATTCCGCAGCCCGTTTTTCTTTTTCTTCGTTTTGAAAAACAAGTTCTTTGTTGGCAATGACTAATTCCGCAGCTCGTTTTTCTTTTTCTTCGTTTTGAAAAACAAGTTCTTTGTTGGCAATGAGTAATTCTGCTGCTCTTTTTTCTTTTTCTTCGTTTTGAAAGGCAAGTTCTTTGTTAGCAAAGATTAATTCTCGTTCTTTATGAGCAAAGTATTGAACAGTTACTTCAGGAACCTTCTCTTCTTTAGTGTGCATATTGTTTCAAATATGATATAATTTCTCAACGTAAAACTACAGCATTGCAGAGGCTTATTTATTACATAATTAATTAAATAAATTACATGATTCACACATTTACAGGTTGAATTTGAGTATAATAGTTCACGCTCCCCTTACTCTTTAATACAGCTTTAGAGTTTTACCCAAACGCTCTCTCTCATAGCACACGTTGGCCTCAATTATGCTCAAAATATCAGCTTTACTCCTGTTCTTCTTCCTTAAAGACAATATATGAATAGATTATAGGAATTAACATCGTTATTGCTACTATTCCAAGGACAATAATGGGCGACACTGCTTTATGGGGGGAAATAATAGGGCATGCATCTAAAATTCCACCACCCAATATCAATACTGGAGCAGCAAGTTGATGTGTTTTATTCCAATTGCTATCACTTTCCATTGCCCATGTGGTACGAAATCCGATAAAATTGTTTGGTTTTATTGAATAGAATATAATCCCCAGGATTATAAAAACAGAACCACAGATTAATAAAATGGTATTTGGATTTTTAAAACTTCCGCCGTTACTACTATATATGATGAAGATGGTTATTAATGAAATGAAAAAAGTAATTATAAATCGGATGTTAAAATATTTAATTCCCATTTGCCTAAGGTTCTTTCTCGGGTCAATATAAGGAATGATTAGCATGATAAAGTAGAAACCGACACCCAGCCCAATTACTATGGCAAGCAAAGTAGTCTTTTGAGACCACCCATTTGCGATCCCATTATTATTGAAATGAGTGGGGACGATTTCGGGAAGCTTATCCCAGATTTTTGCAAGGTAAACAAGTGGCAATAAAATCAGGATCCATAATATGGTTTCTTTCAGAAGTTTTTTCATGATATTGTTATTTTAAGGATTAATGGTTGTAATCACTATTTATCTTGTTTACAAATTATTAGTTACTTTTAGTGTTTTCTGATTATTATGAAGTCAGGTACTATTAAAAAATAAATGGTTGATGACCACATTACGCCTCATTCAGTTTTAATGACCGTAATAATCAGGAATGCCATTACAATTTTTTAGCATAACCCTTAAATCCGCAAGAGTGAATTGAAATGAAGCCGTCAAAACATTGTTAATAAATAAATTACCTAATGCTTTGACGGCAGGAAAAGATCACCTACATTAGTGTTTCGACACAACAAATATAGAGACAAGCTTTTCCGGTTTGAAATTACAAAACATATCAACTCACGTAAGCCCCTTTGCAGGCATTTCTTTCGTTCATAATGAATTTGTAAAATCTGGAATGAGCCATCTTATTGATAATGAGCTTGGCAACAGAGTTAAAACCGTTGGGTTTTCTTACAGTGATATCATCAAAAACTTAGTTTGTGTTTTCTTTAGCGGAGGCAGTTGTGCCGAAGATATCCAAACCCATTTGCGGAAACACCTTTTATGATAACCTTCGTTACCGTCTAATGCCTTATATTTACTCTCTGGCATGGAAAGTAACCCATGAGATTAAATGAGTCAACCCCCCATTCATTCCATTAATTAGTTGTCGCAGCTAGCCCCAAGCCTGGTTTTAGTGCCTAGCCATATTAAATTCAAATACTTATTAAAGATACAATAACTAAATATCTGGGTGCAAGTAAATAACGTCTTTTTGTATGAACCCTCTGTTTTTTCTAATGAAATCATTAAAATGGCTATTTACTGATAGCTTTTCAGTTAATGAAGGCGATGTGGCAAGGGTATTGTGGCTCTCCTTTTTTGTTTAAAAAAACCATTAAATTTAAAATGTTGAAAAAGCGTTAACAAAATATGGGAATTATGTAACTTTTAGATTTATTTATGTAATACTATCGCAAAATGGAACCCTCACCTTTGACTTGTAACAATAATGCTACAAATAACTAAAAAACCAAATGAAGATTAACAAATTTTTACTAATCACCGCCTTCCTGTTAGCAATTATTATGGGAAGCTGTTCAAAAGATGTTAATACAAGAAGAAGCCCTATGACGACTTCGACTACACAAATGGCCAACACTTCGGGTGCTGCCCTAATCAACAACAACACGATTGCTCTAACCGGTAAAGATGCAGTTGCATCTACTGGGATCCAGGGAGTAAATCTTGGCGTTGCAGGTGATTTTGTGATTCTGTCTAAGACAGGGATTACAGATGTCTACAAATCGACTGTTACAGGTGATATCGGATCTAGTCCAATCACAGGTGCAGCAGTACTTTTAAGATGTTCTGAAGTAAGCGGAACTATTTACACGGTCGATGCTGCAGGTCCATTGCCATCATCAGTGACCAGCCCAACAAGGTTAACCACTGCTGTAGGTGACATGCAAACTGCTTACACGGATGCAGCCGGACGTATTCACCCTGATTTCCTGAATTTGGGTGCCGGAAGTATTGGCGGTTTAACGCTTACACCCGGTCTGTATACATGGACAAGTAGTTTGAATATCCCAACGGATGTTGCACTTTCTGGTGGACCTAATGATGTCTTTATCTTTCAGGTTGCCGGAACACTTCAAATGAGTGCTGCTAAGAATATAACCTTATTGGGTGGTGTTCAGGCAAAGAATGTTTTCTGGCAGGTAGCCGGAGCCGTTACAATTGGAACGACCAGTCATTTTGAAGGTAATATTTTAGGTATGACAGGCATCAATCTGCAGACAGGCGCTTCTATCAATGGTAGAATGTTAGCCCAGACTGCTGTAACACTTCAAATGAATACTGTTACAATGCCACAATAAATTTAAGCAATCAATATATAGTTTCAAGTAATCAATATATACATGAAGGCTGCCTCAAAAGGGGAGCCTTTATTATTTTTAAGAAGGGTCATTAACGAGTGATAATGCGAAATAATGGGGTCATCCTCATAGCCGTCAAGATATAAACAGCGCTATTTTTGATCCAATATTTCTTTCCAAGTAATTTGTTAAAGTAAAATTGGAAAGGCACAATTTTCTTTCAATAACTCTGAGTTATTGACCGATAGAACTTATTCCAATCCTATTTTCCAACATTAAATTCCTAGGATAGGATTTCATCTAAGGAGTTATAAGTCATTATTTTTTTCAATCCGGCAATCCCTTTATTTATATAGACAAAATCACAAAGCAAACCCTTCAAAGCAATGCTGGGATTGGTCAGGTTATCCATGTAAAAGAATTTTTCAAAATTATTCAAATCAATTTCCGGATGCTCATTTAGATACAACTTGATTCGATGTAGATGCCAATCAAACTATAGCCCAGTGCCTTTTAAAAAATGCTGCAAGGTCCTTTTACAGATAGGCAGGCACCCATGTGAAATAGACAGCAGGAGATTGGAAGGAAACGTCCATTACTTATAGCTGAAAAATTTCAGTTAACCGTAAATATTTCCACCAATACCCCTGCCGGTTATTTCAAATCGTTAATGCAAATTGTAATATAAGGTTTGTTTTTACAGTTCCGTTAATGCTTTCATGAGTAGTGAAGAAGTACTTGTATGAAATAAAATAGAGCGATTATTTCATATAGAATAGACTTTCAATCACTCTAAATAAATAACAAATATTTTATTGTTTAAAAAGAGTGTATTCCAAATTTGGAATGCACTCTTTTTAATTTTCATTTTGTTAAGTAATTAGTTTCAGATAAAACTAATTGTTTTATTGTTTCCGGGGAGTTACAACCGGAGGAACTACGACCGGAGGTTTAACTACCGGGGGGGTACCACTAACAGGTGGAGTCACAACCGGTGATTTTACCGCAGTTGTATCGGGAGGATTGGCTAAAGCTTTAGTACGAAAGGTCCACACATAGTCATTCTCCAGTGGTGTGCCCGATACACTCTTAGCTCCGGTGGTAATGGTAGCCGTATAAATGGTGTTGGGTGTAAGGGCGCTGGAAGGTTTAAAGGATGCAGTTGTATCGGTGTACGAAACTGTTCCTGAGACTGTCGTTGCCCCTTTTAAAGTAAAAGATGCCTGGGTGATAGTTGCAGGGTTCATCTTTTCATTGAAAGTTACCGTAATTATCTTGTCGAGGGATATACCGGTAGCACCATTTGTGGGGCTTGCTGATATTACAACTACCTTGATGGCTGCAACACCTGACTTATTGTTGAGCAGGTCTGTTGAAGTCATCATAGGACGTATGCCGGCATAAACATCTTTTATAGAACCGGCCATTACTACAACCATTAGCATTGCTATGATTGAGAACACTTTTTTTAGTTTCATTGTTTATTTTTTTTTAAAATTGTGAATGCATCATCACAGAACAAAGGTTTATACATATCCCAATAAGTGTTAGATAACTTTTGAAATAAGTAATGTTATTAATTGTTCTTAGACTCTTCTTTCATCCAATTGATAATCTTGTCAGTATTCGTGTTCGATATGCTGCCCGATCAGGGATTACCCATTCTGGGTTCCCGCGTAAATCGTGCCGGATGTTTAAGATGTCGGCTTTACATAACCTTGGTTAACCAAGTTCGTTTAAAAAGCAAATGCAACCGACATGTGTTTAATCGTCATCGTTCTCTTTTTTGGAACTACTTGACGTTAGCACAGATGAATTACGAAAAGATCGATTAACAATCGTGGAGGTATCAGCGGGTGCACCCGCCGGATCGGAGGGACCGATCGGGTTTACTTAAGCTTCATTTAGCCCAATCTTTTAGCCGGCACCAATAGTGCAATTGTGCCGGTAATACTTAAAAGTTTTTTCATATTTTATAGGCTTTAGTATGCTAAGGTACAACAAATAAATATTGATTTCAAGTTAAAAATACATAAATTAACAAAATTTATAATTGTACAAAAAATCGGAATTCTTTACTGTGTGTTTATATGTATCATAAAATCAAGTTTGTGAGTCTCTATAATCGTGTTCGGATAGCAATATTCGCACTGGCAAAAGAAAAAGAAATTCAAACAGTTTCTTAGTGTTTTCTGATTATTATTGTGTCAAGCAAAATTAAAATTAAAGGTGACTATTCAGTCGCAACATTGCATTGAGCAATGAGCCGTGTAATATGCAAAGAGAATTAATGGGGTCAGCCACAATTTATTTATTTTTTAATTGTGGCTGACCCATTATGTCCCAATTACCAGTATTCCACTAAATCTAATTTGAATATTACTTTTTATTGATATTGTCTAAAAGCCTGGTCAGGATGATTTTCTTTTCAAAATTTACTTTGACTTTATCAAGCCTAAAAGTTTGTATCAGACAAAATATTGAAGGTAGAATTAATCCGTAGTAAGAATTAACATTTAAGAAATATCCAAAATTACTGCTGGCAGCTAACTTAGTACCATTTAATTGCTTTATATCTGAATAAATCAATGGGAAAGCGATTGACACAAGCAATATAGACAACGTGATGATAGCAAATACTTTATAATTTTTGTGTCTCCGTGAAACTCCTTTTAAAGTATACTCCAGTGAATCGATACTATCACTCATTAATTCATGATGAAAAGATCTACCCCAATTTCTGGGAAGAGTTTTTTCTATTTCTGAAATCTGATTTTTGATATCCTTGTATTAGCCCTAAATACCCGAGCTTTTTTATGTTAATTTTTTATTTATTTTTGTCATCGGACAAACTCCTGATGGTGATCATTATACCGAAGGAAATAAGACACTGTATATGCAAATAGGCAGTGTTTTTTTAATTTTCAAGGG
>Ga0209125_1001160_pt1 | contig 26720 bp, 28 predicted proteins | sample BarGraIncub1131A_FD_184503 | JGI IMG/M metagenome (GOLD analysis project Ga0209125, IMG submission 184503) | Arctic peat soil microbial communities from Barrow, Alaska - Barrow Graham LP Incubations 11-31A (SPAdes) (version 2) | ecosystem: Environmental > Terrestrial > Soil > Wetlands > Peat... | reverse complement strand
TGAACAATGCCGCGGATTCCCTTGTTTCTATATTCTTTATATAATTCCAAATGAGTGTGTATGTTACTAATCCTCTGGAAGGAAGTTCCATGTTGGCTTCAAATACACGTTTATCAATTTCTCCAGCATATTTTCAAGCCTCCTTATCGAGAATTTCTGCCATCTTTTGATTAGCAGTCAGTAGATTCTGCTGCCAATTTTCACTGCCTGTATACCAGAACTCCGTCACATATTTCCGGATACCCAGTGACCAGGATGCCTTTATTATTGCTTCGAAATCCACATGTCCCATACCGTATTCGATCACTCTAAATTTACCGGGAAGTGTTTCTTTCAAATGAATCGCCACTATATGACCAGACCCACTTCGTAAGTCATCAATCACATCTCTACCACTTGCCATTGCAGCATTCGTCATATTTCCACAATCCGGATAGACTTGCAGATAAGGCGATGAAGCGAGATCTACATACTTCATGCACTTTTCTACTGTGTTCAAAAACTCGGTTTCCATGGTTTCAAACCCGAGTACGACGCTGGACCGAGCTGCTATCAATGTTGCTTCTTTGATATTTTCAGCAAATCTGGCTATGGTTTCTGGTGTGGATTTTTCATAATACACATCATATCCTGCGATTTGAATGATGCGTATTCCTAAATCATCTGCAAGTTGAATTGCCTTGCGCATGATTTCCATTCCTTTTTCTGAAGTGGCCGGGTTGTTGCTTCCAATGGGGAACTTTCTGTGTCCGCTCAGACACATTGTTCGAATGGGAATACCCGTCTCATTCATGGTTTCAATGAGATTCAGCCTTTCCTTCACCGTCATATCCAATCGTTTCAATTTCGCATCCGTCTCATCGACACTCATTTCCACAAAATCGAATCCAGCCTGTTTTGCAGCGGATAACTTTTCATACCAGCTCAATGTGTCTGGCATCGCCTTCTCATATAGTCCGAGTGTGTACTTTTTCATATTCTTTCCTCACAAGGTATCATCAATTCTTGAACCGCCTCCATGCTGGCCTGAGCGCATCAATTACTGTACGGTATGTTGCATATTTTTCCTGATAGATTTCCCAGTATTCCGGTCTGGGATGTACGGTCCGGGAAATCCTGACAGTACGGGCAATCGCCTCTTGATAGTCTTTATAAATCCCTGCAGCAATTCCGGCCGCAATGGCCGCGCCCTGGGCGCCGAGCTCCTTATCTTCAATCACATCAATGGGAATCTGCAGTGCATCCGCAAAAATCTGAACCCAAACCGGTGAATTAGCTGCACCACCGGACAAACGGATACTCTTCGGAGCATCACGATTCTTCAGCAGTTTTTTGACATGCGTGACGTGAGAAAAAACGATCCCTTCATATACAGCACGCAGCATGTGTGTTTTGTTGTGAAAAGCTGTCAATCCAATAAAGGTAGCTTTAGCCAAGACATCCTCATTGGATCCGTTCAAAAAAGGAAGAAAAATTATATTACTGTCCTGCGGTTCTATTGCAGCGATCCATTGATCAGCAAGCTTATACACAGATGTGGACCGGTTTTGGGATTCTTCTTTTTCGTAAGACATCAAGTTCCGGATAAACCACTCCAAATTCCCGGCAGAGGTTGGGCTGCTTTCTTCAATCAGATAATAACCGGGAATGCAGAACATTGAATTAAGGGCAACCGTGCCGTTAACAACAGGTGCTTTTGTAATAAATTCATTTATGCTCCACGTTCCTGCAATCATACACATCTGATCTTCACTGACAAGTCCGGACGCAATTCCACAGGCGTCTACGTCAAACATACCTGCCGCAACTGGGATTCCTTCCGGCAGCAAAGTAAGCTCACTGACTTCTTTTGTCACAAATCCTGCTATTTCAGCCGCATAAAGCAAGGGTGGAAGTTTGTCATAGATATCTTCGAGACCGAATTTGGAAAGCAGTTCTTTATCATACTTGTGTGTCGTGAGATCAACCAGATTCGCTCCTGAAAAATCCGTGTATTCCCCATTTGCTGCTCCTGTCATCCTATAACGAATATAATCCTTTACAGCAAATATGTATTTCACATTGTCCAGAACCTCTGGTTTATGATCTTTAAACCACGCAAGAAGGCTTACCGGCTGACAGGCAAGAATCTCCTGAAAAGTCTGAGCATATACCCTTTTGCTGGTACCGTCTCCATTCCACTTTTCCACATACTCCCATGCCCTGGCATCCGTTGATGAAATTCCGTTATAGGCTGGTTTTCCGTCTTTGCCTACCATATAGAGACCTTTTCCGTGTCCGGCGAAGGAAACACTTTTGATGTCCTTAGGGTCAATTCCGCTTTGACTAATAGCCGTACTGATTGCCTGAACATTTACAAGCCACAGTTCTTCCATATCTCTTTCCGTATATCCTGATTTAGGTGTGATAGTAACAGTGGGCAAGCTTGCAACCGATATCTGTGAACCTTCTTCATCGAAAATGGCCGCTTTCGAAAAAGTTCCCCCGTTATCAATTCCCATTAAGTAGTGCAAAAGAATTCCCTCCTTTGGATAAAAATAACGGCCGGTTATTTGAAAAACCGGCCGCCGCATTTTTTATGACACAGTTTTTGGCATATTCGGATGATTCGGTCCGAAGTGCTTCAGAAGAACCAGAGGATCAAATTTGCTCTGATTCGTAATTACAACACCCTCTTTGGCAGCTTTTTCCGAAACAAAGTATTCGTCGCCGCTCTGCTGCCCGAACCGGAGCATGGCGGGAGTTTCTGCATCAAAGACACCAAACTTGCCGTGTCCCTGAATGAAAATACACCCATATGCCGCTCCGTCTTTGATCGTAACGGTCTGTCCGGGGTATACCGTAAGCTCTTTTGCCCCAAAGTATTCATTGGCGTATGATACCCATTTCTCTATATATTGTTCAGACTCGGAAGCTACCACCGGAGGTCTGAAATAATGCTTTTTGTAATGAGGATCAACATTTTTCTCCCAATCAAGAAGCCCAAAAATGTAATCAATGTTATTTTTCTTATCCTCCGGGCATTCTTCTACCAACATATCTCGCGGATATATTTCTCCGGATACCACATTCTCTTCTACCGAGTTCACGTCTGAATTCCACTGAGGCTCATAGGTAAGATAGGATGCTGGAGCATGAATAACCCCGGCCGGTGTGTACCAGCCGGTTCCCAGCTCCACACGGTACGCTCTTGAAAGTTCTGTAATTCTTGTGTCTCCGTTGTTATAATTGCGGAGGCGCTCCTTAACAGTCTCCGGTTTGGTATCCGGATCAAAGCCAAAGTATGTTGCGTCAAATTCACCTTTGTAATTATTCAGCTGTCTTGGAAAGTAGTAGGATTCCGGTTTCCCAAGCTTTCCTACGCGTGCCGCATCTTCAAACGTCAGATGAACGTGGTGAAAAAGCGGATTTTCAAAATCGAAAAATTTGGAATACATCGGCCAGCCGTGATATTTTTCCATCAATTCTTCGCCGATGAGCGCAGATCCAAGGGAATCAACTGCTTCTTTGAGAGTAAATTTTTCGTCTGAATCAGCGGAGATGGCTACATAACTCATTCCTTCATCAGGAGCCGCAAGGGGACCGTTATTGGCAGCAATTGTTGACGAGAACCAGCGCTCCTTGATGGAACCCCTCTCCAGGCCGAGAGCATAATAATCATCCGGATGCAGCTTCAATCTTTTTCCTGCCTTACCGAAACGTCTGGGCACAAAGGTCGGATATAATCTGAAAATTCCTTTTCCTTCTTCAAATGTTTTTTTGATTATTTTTTCGTTGTTCACAATGATAACTCCTTTATATTATTTTGTATTTTCAAGTGAATAAATAAAAAGGGTCGGCTGACCGCACAAGAATCTCTCGAGGAATCACACGGCACAGGAGCCTCATAACGCACTTTTTAGATGACGCCTTTTTGCAAAACAATATTTGCATACCGGGCGGTTGTGGCTGTCTGTATTATGACATATGCCTTTTCCGACTCCTCATAAAAATCGAGTCTATCAATATAGGCAAAACCATCGAACGCCTTTTCTTCATCAAAATTGCGGACTATTTTCTCGTATTCATTCCAGATCTCCGGCGTTGGTTCCGTATCGAGAGGCCGCATGAGCCGAACCGGGTATTCGACAAAATGATCAAGTGGGAAAAAATTCAGAATCGCCTTTAATAATTCCGGTATTTGAATACCATCTGCCCTGATGAGCCTTTTTGCATGGGCAGCTGCCGGGTAGTTGGCATCGGCAATAATGATGACATCACTGTGACCCATTTCCATGAGTATTTTCATAAGATCGGGGGCAATTATATGTGGAATGTTCTTTAACACGATGCTCTCACCTCAAGTACAATGCAATTAACATGTAAGAAAGACTGCTATGCAGAAAACAAATATCGCACCAATAATCTCTCTGCATAGCAGTATTATTCTTAACATGAACTAATGCTCTGCTATTTTCACAACTTATTTAATAAAATCAGCAACGTTATCTTTGGTGACAAGCTGGAAAGGAATCATAACTGCCTTATCAACTTTCTCACCTTTTGCAAGCTTAAGTGCAATATCAACGGCTGTTGCGCCCTGTCCGGAAGCATCCTGGAACACTGTGCATGCCATAGTGCCGTCTTTAACTGCCTGCAAGGCATCTTCGATAGCATCAATACCGACAACAACGACTTCTTTTCTTCCCGCTGCCTGTACTGCCTCGACCGCACCAAGGGCCATGTCATCATTCTGACAAATAATCGCATTGAGATCCGGATATCTTGTCAGCCAGTCTTCAGCCAAAGTAAGAGCTTCTGCTCTCTTCCAGTTTGCTGTCTGATCCTGAAGGACTTCAATTTTCGAACCATCAAGAAGGGATGCTTTGAGGCCTTCGATACGCTTGATTTGTGGTGATTGGCCGATAGGCCCGTACATGATACATACTTTTGCATTTTCAGGAAGAATTGTCTTTAAAAAATTACCCTGAATTTTCCCTGCATCCACATCATCAGATCCGACGTAGCAGGTATAGTTCTCGTTGGTTGTCAGCGTGTTGCACTCAATAAGGGGAATTCCTGCTTTTATACACATATCAACCGCGGGATTAAGTCCTTCAGCGTCCATGGCATTCAAAATAATGGCGTCACACCCCTGCGTGATAAAAGCCTCAACCTGTGACAGTTGTGTTGCTACATCACCTTGCGCATCCTGCATAAGAATCTCGACTTCAGGAACTTCTTTGGCTCTTGCTGTAATTGCATCCGAAATTTTCTTAACAAACGTATCGGCATTCTGCTTCATTGTTACACCGATTTTATAGGTCTTTCCTGCAGCAGCAGTCGTGTCTGCAGCGATGGCTGTAGTTGTTGCTGCAGTCGTAGTTGCTGCAGTCGTAGTTGCTGCAGGAGCAGCAGTCGTTGCTGTTGTTTCCGTTTTGGCGCATCCAACCAACATGGTAGTCAACATAGTCAGGCAAAGAACCGTACTAAATAGTCTCTTTTTCATTCCATTTTCCTCCTCATAATGTGCTTATGTTCATTTTAATTGGTGCCTTCTTTATTTGCTCGCTCTCTTTGTTCTCATGTCCAGTACAACAGCGATTAGAATAATCGCGCCCTTAACAATAAGCTGGTAGAATGAAGAAACATTTAAGAGAGTAAGTGAATTGCTCAGAACTCCGATGATAACGAAGCCCATAATCGTACCACCCATACTGCCTATTCCGCCGTTCATACTTGTTCCGCCAATGGCAACAGCTGCGATTGCGTCAAGCTCATACCCTGTTCCTGAAGTTGGCTGTCCTGAGCTGATACGAGAAGCCAGAATAATTGCCGCAATACTTGAAAGAAGTCCGGCAATTATATATGTTGCCATTTTAATAATTTTTGTTTTCACTCCAGAAAGCTTTGCTGCGTTCTCATTCCCACCGATTGCGAATACATAACGTCCAAAGTTTGTATAATTTAATACGATGTATGCAATAATACACACCACAATCAATATCCAAACAGGAATCGGAAGTCCCAGCGCGCTTCCTTTTCCAATATTCAAATACGATTGATTCATGATGGTATAGGGTTTCCCATCAGAATAGACCAAAGCAAAACCGCGTCCCATTGTCTGACTTGCAAGCGTAGCTATGAAAGGCGGAAGGCCCAGGTAAGCAATAGCAATACCGTTAAACGTTCCGAACACGAGTCCTGCAATAAGTCCTACGATAATAGCCGTGGTTGGGCTTTGACCGTCTACCATCAACTTTCCGACAACTACTCCTGTTACTGCGATAACAGAGCCGATTGACAGATCGATTCCACCTGTTAGAATGACAAAAGTCATACCCGCTGCCAAAATACCGTTAATAGACACCTGTCGCAGCACATTCAAAATATTTCCGCTTGTTAGGAAAACCGACGACACAATAGACATCCCTACAACCATCACGATAATAACAATTAGCAAACCAAATTTTCTGACCAGGTCCTGAATTTTGTTGGCTTTAAATTTACCTGCCATCATTTCATTGTTAGCCATTTTCAAATTCCTCCAAATGCTAGTTTCAAAATTTCTACTTGTGAATGTTCTGACTTATCAGATAATTCTCCTTTGATTTTTCCACCAGACATTACAATAATCCGGTCACTCATCCCTATCAGTTCAGGCATTTCGGAGGAAATCATGATTATAGCTATCCCTTTATTGGTCAGATCTACCATCATTTTGTATATTTCTGCTTTGGCTCCAATGTCAATACCTCTAGTCGGTTCATCTAGAATTAGGACATCAGGACTGGACAACAGGCACTTTGCCAGGACCACCTTCTGCTGATTACCTCCGGACAGCTTATTTACTTCATCTGAAATTCCATTCATTTTGATGGTTACTTTTTTCGAAATTTCGTTGCAGATCAGTTTCTCTTTCCTATGGGACATGAATCCGAAGCGACTGTATCTGTCAGCATTTTGAATGGAAATGTTTTCCTTAATACTGCGGCACAGCACAAGTCCAAGCGCTTTTCTGTCTTCGGATGCAAAAATAATATGCTGTTTTTTTGCATCTCTCGGATGATGAATTTTGATATTCTTTCCTTTAAGATAAATTTCTCCGGACTCAAGGGCGTCATATCCCACGAGTGAACGCATTACTTCGCTTCTGCCTGCACCCACAAGACCTGCAAGTCCAAGTATTTCGCCGCTTCTGACAGAAAGCGATACGTCTTCGAAAATGCCTTTTTGAGTGAAATTTCTAATCTCTAATACCACATCGCCTTTTTCAGCCGTGTTTTGCGGATATACGGAATTTAGTTCTCTTCCCACCATCATGTGTATCAGTTTCTCTTTGGAAAGATCTTTCATTTCCACACAGCCGATGAATGCGCCGTCACGCAGGACGGAGACTCTGTCAGCGAGCTGAAATACCTCTTCCAATCTGTGGGTGATATAGATAATCCCGACGCCTTCTGATTTCAGCAGAGCAATAGTTTTGAATAGTTCTGTTGTTTCTTTTTCCGATAACGAAGAGGTGGGTTCGTCCATTATGATTACTTTTGAATTGTAGGAAACGGCCTTTATAATTTCCATCATCTGAATCTGAGCAATGTTGAGTTCTTTCATCTTCATAGACGGCGATACAAATTTATCCATGTTGTATTGTTTCAAAAGTTTTCGGGCTCGTTCATTTTGTGCCTTTTTATTTACGAATGGAGTCCACCCAAATCTTGATTCTCTTCCAATAAAGATATTTTCTGCAACGGTCATCTCCGGAATCGGACTTAACTCCTGTGGAATCATGGAGATTCCTGTTTGCAGGGCGTCTCTTGCATCTTTAATCACTATTGGTTTATTTTCAAAAAAGATCTCTCCCGAATCACATTTATAGATACCCATAATAATTTTCACGAGAGTAGATTTACCCGCACCGTTTTCGCCCATAAGTGCATGTAATTCTCCGGGTTTTACATTAAACTGCACATCAGACAGTACTTTTGCACCGGGGAAAGATTTGTTGATATTTTGCACTTCTAGAATGTAATTCACTTCTGGCACAAAATCTCCTCCTGCTATTTAATAGAACAGTTTTTTGCATTTCATCAGATAACCAAATCAGGGTTTTCTGAAAAATGCTTCAGGATGACAATGTCCTCATCTTTGGACAGGTTACGTATCGTGACTCCTGCTTTTGCCGCTTTTTCCGTAACAAAAAATTCGTCATTGGTCAGCTGTCCGTAGCGGATAAGAGTGGGAGTTTCGAGGTCCCATTCGCCAAACTTTCCATGTCCCTGGAGGCAGATGATTCCGTAAGGGGCATTATCTGTAATGGTTACTGTTGTGCCGGGAAGAACCGTAAGTCTCTTGGCGCAAACCGTGTCGCATTTGTAACAGATCCATTCCTCGATATAACCTTCTGCTTTCATTTCTTCGATGGGCTTAACTGGTACGGGAGCCATAAAGCGATTCTTATGGAAATCCGGATCTACATTGACGTCCCAGTCAATGATGTCCAACAAATATTCATAATTGCCTTTTTCTTCTTCCGGGCAGTTCTTCCAGAGAAGATCCTCTCCCACTACCTGTCCGCCATAAAGAACGGACTGGTACATTGCATACACATCAGAGGCAAATTGCGGCTCATATGTACACAGGCTGCCGGGAGCGTGCATCACACCGGGCGGAACATCCCAGCCTGTATCAAGCTCAAGTTTGTGAGCGCGGGACAGGCCCAGGATATTGTTGTCACCTGTTGTGAATTTTTTGAGTGACTCAAGCACCTGTTCTTTTGTTGTTTCCGGATTGAATCCGAAAAAAGTGAAAGGGAACTCGCCGCCGTGATTATTAACTTGTGAAGGGAAAAAATACATTTCAGGTTTTCCATCGGCAGCAACCCGAGCTGCATGTTCATTTCTATGGTGGATATGATGCGGCAGCGGACCGGCATTATCAAAGAACTTGGAATACATCGGCCATCTTCCATATTTTTTCCAGAGATGTTCTCCGATGATTTCAGCGCCGAATTCTTTGACTACGTCTCTGAGCAGTACTTTTTCATTACCTGTACTATCAACTACGATGTAACTCAAGCCTTCATCCTCAGCAGTCAAAGGTCCGTTCTCCGCCCAAGTGGTTGATGCAAACCATCTTTCATCGATACCTCCTCTTTCTGCTCCTAAAACATAATAATCATCCGGATGGAGTTTTATTCTCTTTCCCGGCCGGCAAAAAGATCTCGACACCCATACAGGTGCTAATCTGAAAATTCCTTTTCCATTATCAAGTGCCTTTTGTCCCAAGACTTTCGTATCCATCATCCTGCTCCTCTTTCGCTCAAAAGCTCTCTTGTGTACTATGCACGTTAAGATTTCATTTTATGAGCTGTTTCTATGTATTTTTACAACTTGAGTTGATGATAGCGGAAAACCGTTTTTCTGTCAATGCGATTCGAAAAGAATTTTTTTAATGTTTCTTTATACCTTTTTGAAAATATCTGCCAAAAGATCATCATTTTTTATTATTCCATGTGATAATAACTGATTTAATGATTTTTTGGAGGAAAAACGTTTTCCCGACGTTTACTCTGATACGTTTGATTTTCCGATAATTATAATGTCCACAAAAAAAGTGCATCCCCTCTTACTACAGATCGAATGCACTGAAACAATTATTTGAGTTTCATCACTTTTGCCTTCATCAACAGAAGGATGTGAGTTTTTCAACTTAAGTTCTATTGATTCAGTTACCAGTCAGACAGAATCCAGTCCTCCGGTGCATTGCTTACCGTAGACTTTCTTACCACCAATCTAGTTTCCATTTCAATTGCAGCTGTTCCTTGATCAGAGTCGGGGTTTTCAATTCTTTCCAAAAGAATTCTTGCTGCCTCAATCCCAATGCCTCTTTTGCGAATATGTATTGTTGAAAGTGAAGGTTCAATAATACTTGCAATGAAAACATTGTCATATCCAATTACCTTAATATCCTCAGGAACTTTTTTATTGAATTCTGACAAAGCCTTTATTACACCAACAGCCATCTGGTCATTTGCAACATATACACCATCCATGTCCGGCATCAAGATTAGGAGTTCTTTCAATGCGATATAACCACTTTGATGGGTGTAATCTCCGTTAGCGACCATTTTATCTTCATCTACTTGAAAGCCAGCCGCCTCCATAGCATTCTTATAGCCGAGCAAACGATCTTGTGCCACTTTTGCATATATGGGGCCCGTAATATGCCCAATTCTTTTACATCCCAATTCAATCAAATGATTGGTAGCCTTTTGTGCTCCGGCAACTGAATCCGAAAACACAGAATCTATGCCACATTTCGAAAAATCACGCTCAATACTTAAAAGCGCTATCTTTTTATGGGCATTTGCCAACTTTTTCATTTCTTTGAGATATCCTTGTTCTACGCTTTCCGCAACAGTAGACGCGAAAATTATGCCGTCTACTCTGCTGGAAATCAATTTTTTAAAACTAATCATTTCCCTCTCGAAACTACCCATTCGATCATTTATACTGTTTGTGTCTGAAATAATGATACTATAACCTTTACTATTAATGATTTCATAAATGCCCTTTACTACATATGGGTAAAATAGCCCGCACATATCTGCAGTAATGACACCAATTGTTTTAGTTTGTTTTGTTTTCATTTGGCTTGCTATCGGATCTGCTGCATACCCTAATTCCTGAACAGCAATATTTACCTTTATCCGCAAGTCATGGCTTACAAATTTTGTGTTGTTCAATACGTTCGAGACAGTCGCAATTGATACTCCCGCACGCTTTGCGACTTCTTTGATACTTGCCATATTTTTCCCTCCAAACTATTTTGTATCTCTTGAGCATTTTTGAATCCGGCACAATATATAGATCATATATGAATTGCAGCAAATTCTTGTATAAGCCATCTATTAAAAGGACTAACTTTCTCTATTAAATAATAGTAAAACGGTTTTCTGTATAAATCAACACTTTTTCGCATTTTATACGCAAGTGGTAAACCACATACACAGATATTGATTGGATCAGTACTAAAATGTCCGCAAATCGCAGAAGGTATGACCTCATAACATCGATTTTTTAATTTTATTTTTTTACTGACTTTCGGGGAACGCCTCAAATTGGCCTGCCCCCTGAACTCACAACGGATTTTCAGCTAGAAAATTGACTCGATAACCAACCGAAATAATCACATCCAGATTATAATGTAGGATTTTTCTTTTAACGCTTCTCTTCCCTTCCTCCCGAACTTGTGCAAATTTTGCACAAGTTGGCTGTTCGTCGAGTTCCGCGGTATCATATATATTTTTGATGTGCTTAAGTATAGAAGTTCGATCCGTTTCGAAAAGTTCAGCCATTTGATATTGATTCAGCCAAACAGTATACTTATCAAACTTCACTTCGACTTCGGCCTGATTATTCAATGATCCTATCGTTTTACTCGATGGAAACATAAATAGCACATAACTAAACTGAGTCGACATCAAATATTTCTATTCGCGAAAAACTATTTTCTATCAAAATGAAATTGAATTGATGATTCTCATGCCTCACCACAGCGTTTGTCAGAATTTCAGTCAAATCGCATAACAATTCCAAAAAAGGCATGATAATAACTGCATGCTATAGTTGCTCTCTCCAATGCGGATCAAGACGCTTAACAAAAACGTGCAGTAAAGTTAATGGGACCATTTCACAATTTTTAGATTTTCTTTTTATTGAATGCCAGAACGGCACCGGCTAAAGAGATTGCAGTCAGAACCAATGTTACTATGATCGACGCGGCAAAATCTGACGGATTCATCGCACCTGTCAGCATAGTCTGGGAAGAAAGCAACTGTGTCGGCAGATACCTGGAAACCGACGGCACTATGCTGATAAGATAACTGACAACAAACACACCTCCTGTAAACAGAAGGACCGCAGAACTACTGTTAGTTAAAGCAGAGGCGCAGAGGACAAGTGATATCATCCAGATACCCAGCAGATAAATGCAGAATGCACCAAGGAACAAATGGGACGAAATACCGTTATCCCAATAGTAATCGTTGTAGATATAGGTGATACCGTAACTTAGCCAGTAACAAAGTGTCCAGATCGACATCATCGAGGTGAACTTGGCGGCAATGACCTTCCACCTGGAAAGCCCTTTGGTCAGCATATTTATCAGTGTGCCCCTCTGGTATTCCATTGTAAGGATACCGCTGAACATAATCACAAATACAATCAAAAGCATTGGTACGTTCTTATAGAATTGGTTCCATGAGGTCATCGCGTTTACCTCGACTTTTGCTATCGACATTCCTGCCTGCGCAAGGCTGTCGGACACCATATTCATTATCCAGGGGGTCAGCTTTGCAAACGCGGGATTCATTATGCCGAACAGGATAAAAACAATGGTAAGAATCAGAAGCTTTCCGGTACGATAGAGTTCGATAAATTCTTTTTTGGTAAATGCAATCAATTGTTTCATTTGCCAACCACCTCCATGAAAAGGGATTCCAGTGTCGGTTCCGACATTTCTATCCGCAGCGGATGAAGCTGGTTATCCAACAGAATATGCATAGCATCCATCATATCTTCTTCGCTTTTTCCGCGGTAGAGAAGTTGTGTCCTGCCGATTCGCTCGCCGCCGGATAACTTTTCTGCGAAGATGTTTGTATCCTCCGGTTTGCGGAATTCCAATTCAAAACCATCGCCCCGGTGTTTTCGTTTGATTTCCTCAATCGAACCGGTAAGTGCCAGCTTTCCGCCGTGAAGCAGTCCGATTTTGGTGCATATTCTTTCTACATCCGAAAGAATATGCGTGGAGAATATGACTGTAGTACGTTCTTTGACTGCAGAAAGAATATCAAGAATTTCTTTTCTCCCAATAGGATCAAGTGCAGATGTCGGTTCATCGCATATGAGCAATTTCGGACTGTTCAGCAGTGCCTGCGCAATACCGAGGCGCTGTTTCATGCCGCGGGAAAAGCCTTGAATTCGCTTGTTTGCTTTTTCAAGACCGACAAGTTCCAGAAGTTCCGACGATTTGTTTCGGGTTTCCTGTGCCGACATTCCTGTGATTTCGCCGCACAATGTCAGATACTCCAAGGGAGTCATATAGCCATAAAATTCGGGAACGTCGGGCAGATAGCCAATAAAGCGGTTGGTTTTGTTCTGTCCGTACGTTACTTTTTCGCCATTTACCAGAATCTCACCGCTGCTCACTTCGTACAGGCCGAGAATCATTTTCATTGTGGTGGTTTTTCCGGCGCCGTTCTCTCCGATAAAGCCATAAACCGTATGCTCCGGGACGGATAAGCTCAGGCCGTCAATAATTCTGTTCGTACCGAATGCCTTTGATATATCAGATAAGACCAGCATATCCATTCAATTGTCCTCTTTTCCGAGTAAAAAATATAGAATCGGACCCCATAACTCAAAGCCGACAAGGACGATAATTACCCACAGTGTACGGGTTCCCCGTTTGTAATGGTCATGGGTAAAAATATGACGGAGGCTGACAATCAGAAGAATTGCTTCAACGACGGTCAGAGGAATCAGGAATGGTAACATATCAGTTAAATTCATAGTACACACCTCTTTCTTTTAATGCTTTTCTCATTCTTATATATGCCTCCATTTGTGACAACGGAGCAAATACCGGGTTCTCAACAGCCTGGACAATGCTGGAAAATATGAGTTTTTTATCTCTTGGCGCTTCGGCTCCCAGATCAAACCTGTCAAACCACTCATTGAGTGCGTTGAAATATTCGTCACCGTGCAAAGTCAACCCGTTCTCGATAAGGGAAAGACTGATCGAAATGAATTTTCGCAATTGTTCAATTGTTTCTTCGTTTTTTTGCTGCATACAAAAGTACATAGCCGATTGATAGGTAAAAATGGCCGCTGTATTCGGATGCAGGCTTTCCAGATGAAAGATGTCCATAAGCTTTTCTGTACGCCGAATTGTTTCTTCGCACAGTTGCGGGTCCTTCATGTGCAAAGACAGATATTGCGAGGCTCCGCCGACCAGGGCAAGTAAATTGTTGAACATGCTGATTTGCGAATGTTCATTTGCTTTTTTATTGTCGCCGGTCATCTGATACGCCTGAATTAACAGCATATCGGCCTGGTTGGTAAGGCGGTTTGGATTCAGTTCATCTTCCAATGCTTCGATGACTTCCTGTGGTTTGGAAAGCTGCAGCTCAGCCATTGCTTTTAGTATCAGTGCGTCGCTGCATGTGCCGACATCCTTACAGCCGTCACGGATATGTTCGCATACGCCGATCATATCGTTCATGATTTCTGTTTGCCGTACCGGCTCTTTGGCCAGCATGCAGTGGTTCAGCCAAAGCACGCAAATCTGCAAAAGAAACGCATAGCAGGAGTAATATTCTTTGACTAGCACCTTGCTTTTCTGCATGACTTCTTCAAATGGCAGACCGGCAAAATCCGAAGCCAGGTCATGGTAGCATTTTTTGATTTGCTCTTTGCTCATCTGCGGCTCATAGCCGAGCAGGTCGTCAATGCTTAAATCAAAATAGGAGGCTATCTGGGGCAACAGCATAATGTCGGGGAAACTCTGTTTGTTCTCCCATTTAGAAACAGATGCCTTGGTAACATTTAGAAATGCAGCAAGTTCATCCTGCGTCACACCCCTCTTGCGCCGGAGTTGAAGCAAGTGTTCAGACAATCGCATCGGATTCATGGTTCTTTCTCCTTCAAACAAAATGAGAGCCTTTGTATATTTGAATTATAACCAAACTTTATATATGCATCAATGGATTTGTAGTTGATATCGCGATACAAAATCAACCAAATGGAAACTTTGTAATTCTGTGTTCATACAGTTTTGGATTCATTTTTAAAAAGTAATTCGAGATTTACATGGATTTTCAAAATCCATTACCAATGGTAACTGACTTTCCTAAAAGCTTTCTCTTCCTCGCTTTTTTTGTGTTCTCACTTTCCAAAAATATCATCATTTTTGGAAATAGTTGGGTCGAACCAGTCAGACTTGTTCTTTGCCCACTCTACCCATCTCGCTGTTGCATCATCCAAGCCATCCTGACTACCAGCGGTTACAACAGCATCTACATATGATCTAATTTTACATGCTTTCTCATAGTCACGCGTTTCATTTTCTAATGCTATTAAATTCTCAATTTCACTATTATATCGGTTGCGTCGTTCTTCCCGCTGTCGAGCTTCCTCCTCGTGCTTGCGGACTGCTTCTTCACTCGCTTCTCGGTCTATACGAACTACTTCAGATTCTTCAAAAAGTTCAATCAACATATCCCCAAGCTTGGATTCAACCTTGATAGAGTCTGTGTCTCTGAAGTATCTACTTTGTCGAATGCAAATTCTTAGCTGACCATTGAATACATACTCATACTTGCGAATTTGAGGTTTGGAAGCCCAAGAACTGTGCCGCTTTGCATCTTCATACACAAGAAGTTCTTGTGCTTCTTTTCTTGTAATGACATGCGGAATTTCATCTTGAGTCTCAACAATATCAAGACAGACACATTCATTTCTGACCTGTAGGGATAGATCATCGTTGACGGAGCCACCTAAAAGTTCAACCTGACGGAAAAGAGAATCTAGAATTCGATATACACGCGGAAGAGTCGCATTTGAAATAACGCCAGCCAGGAAAGGGGGACGTTTAGAATAGCTTTTTATACTTCTTTGTGAACCTTCAGACACGATGTTCTTTTTATTCCATTCTTTGACTACAGAATTGTAGGTTGTGGTTTTCTTGTGTATTTGTACACTTTCATCGGCCAGCTTGATTTGCTCTGCCGCAACGAGTACTTTTTTTCTCTCTTCCTCTGTCAAAAATCTGAGTTGCTGCGGTGCCGCTACGTTCGCGTTAACTTTCTCAGTTGGTTTTGTTTTGATTCTCACATCGCCTTCGTTTGTTTTAGGAAGCAGCGCTTTCTTCCGTTTCTCTCCTACATGTTTGGATGGCAGCATAACTTCAGATATCAGCGAGTCCGGCAAAGGAATTTTTGTTGCTCCTTTGCCATAATTCAATTTTATCCAATATCCGGAAGGTGGAATTGGTATATCCGTTGCTTTGCATAGTTTTAACAATTCAGCGTAGGGCACATCATATTTCTTTGCAACGCCAGACGCTGATATTTCCCATATCTGATTATATAGTTGTTCTCTTGGCATCTTAGTAATCATGTCATCAATCAAAGGGATCCCACCTTTCTCTCAACAATCGTTTTGTTGATGAGGTATTTCGGTTTCATTATCCTTCTTTGCAGAATCCTCATCCCAAGAAAGCGAAAACGCGTACTCAAATAATTTTATGTCCCTTGCTCCGCGTTTTCGCTTAATATAAAAAGCAGGTCTTTTTTCATTTCCTCAAACTGCGTGATAATCATATTGAGGTTCTTTTCAATGTTTTGAATCTGAACACTGGTAATTTTTCCATGCTTATATGCAATCAGCCGTTCATCAATTATTTGGTAACTCCAACTTTCAGCGTAACGATCTTCATTCTTTATTGCAAATCCGATAGGCAAAAGATCATTTCTCATTCCGATGCTTACAGCCATAGCAGATATTCCCAGATAATCCGCAGCAATTTTACATGTTATTTTCGAAAAATGTCTTATTTCTTCCTCTGTATATTTGCCCATAAGTACAACTCCTTTCTTTTCTTTATTAATTAAACAAAAACTCAAATCATTGGTCACTCGCGAACTTACTCAGTATTTCTTCATTCATACTTCAATTTGTTTACCGATGATGAGTATGGTCTTTATCACAGCCTGATAAGTAATCTCTTTTGCAAATGAATTTGACCGCTGATAGGCCAACCACATTTTCTCCTGAGAGGAATCTTCACTCATCAGCTTGTATACATCTTCATATTGGTTCAGATATTCTGTTGAATTTCGTTTGTTAGCCGTTTTCAGAATCGCTTCACGAAGAACATTGATGTGAATCTCGTCCATTTTCATGCTGTACAAGGTGTATAAATCATATAGATCTCTGGCTCATGTGCTGGTAATATTTCTTCTCAAGATGGTTTCATATTTTTCTGCCAGGATGGTTTCAAGTGGATATGCCATAACAGATACACTCTTATCCTCAAACATGAACGGATACTTATACGATATTTCCCTTGGTGTAATTGCATCGCCCGTCGTTATGTCAATCTTCAGTGTGGCATGAATTTTTCCATAGTCCGCGACAATTGTTGCACAGAAATTCTCGTACTGATCTTCTTCCCGGATGGGTTTCAGTTCTTTCAAGGTAAAAATAATGCCATCATTGACATCAATCAAAATGAGCTCAGAAATCACGCTGGTCATTGTCTCTTCATCGACCGACAGTCCTAAAATCGTTGTATCCATATCCATCGTCGTCCTCTGATCAACACCAATTAAGGAAGAAATCAGCAATCCGCCCTTCAGAATAAATTGATATTTGTAGGATGACAGTGAAAGTCGTTCGATAATTCGTTCAAATAGATACATCTGAAGAACTGCTGCGGCTTGGATATTTTTCTTGTCCGCAATATTTCGAATTGCATCTTTAAGTTGTTCAGGGCTTTTCATTTTAGGAGCACCTCCGTATAAACAGAAAGATTTTTGGATAGACCCATCGCCTTTGCATATTTTGCAAGTTTCAAGAGATTCTTGTTATTTCCTTCAAAATAGAATTTTAGTGCATCTGTGAATATCTGCGAATCCATTTTATCTCTATCTTTAATAACATCCAAAATAGTTCGTTCTGGATCGTAGGTATTAATTTGCGCACCAAAGGCTGTCTTACCTTTTGATTCTCCTAATGCCAAAATTTCTGGGCTCACATAGTGAAAAACGACATTTGCCTTCTTCTCCCGAACCCCGGTAACTTTATAATCATAAGCAATTGTCATATGCAGTTGCTGTGGAACTCGATTGGAAAGCTTGTGAAGATACAGCGCTGAGTCATAGGAAAAAATACCCTTTGGGATCTTCAGCTGGCAAATCTCATACTCATCGACACTTGCTTCCGGAAGCATATACAGACCACGGCTGATATGAGTCAATTTACCCTCGGTAACCAACTCACGCAAGGCTTCTTTCCGAAGCCCATGTTCTACAATTTGATTGGTTTGAATTTTTCCGTTATTCTCCTGTACTAATTTTAGAATTCCTTCTTTTTGATTCATAGACATCACCGTACTTTCTTACCGACATTGTACAATATTTCGGTCATTTAGTACATTAATATTTTCAATCGCTTCTGTCGCTCTACTTTTGAGATGCCGCAATTTTTGTGACATCTCAAATATCGTCCAGTTCTACTTTCATAGCGTATCCAAATCTGAAGGTCATCGGTTTTAGTACAATCATTTTTCAATTTGGAGCGTTTGGAAATTTACCAGTCACAAAAGATAGTCATATTGGTATGCAATAGAGGTAAATGATACAAAGTCACAGAATAGTTCACACCCTTTTTACGCAAGCATACGAAAAACAGACGCATGCAAGACCCGCCCGCGGAAAAAACATCTTCGACCAGCATGAACACATGGGAAATCTGCGCTTTAAAATGTACTGAAATTGGGAAACCCCATGAAAATCGCACATAAAATCTAAAAATCAACATTTCCGAGGATAAAACAGGACATAACAACAAAAATTACCGTTATAGCCAAGAGAATTATTCTTTTCATTTGAGTTCGCTCCTTTTTGTGAGTCAAATTTCTTATATTGTTCGAGATCATATTTTCGTTGATTCAAGTACAAATAAATATGATCATCAATAACTTACAAAAATAAAATACAGCACAATTTCTTCTTATTACATTATAACAACATTCATCAAGTATATACAATCTACCGTAATACGAAATGGGTGCGATCTTGTACTGCTATTCGATATTTCGTATGCTGCCTTCGAAAAGATGTTGACATTTCTATGCATAGTATATATACTTTGTTTTATCCTACTATTCCCACTCTTTTAGTTGGAAATAAAACACCGCGAGGTTAATATGTCACGCATTCCAATAATCAATTACGTAGATGCCGTTGAGAAAACCAAAGTTTTGATTGACAAACAACTTGCTCAAAACGGCAGAATCACGAACATGAAGCTCACTCTTCTTCATTCTCCCTCCGCATTTAATGCATTAATGGAATGGTACATATTGAGGGATGAAGTTAAGTTATTTACCACAGACAGGGAAATCAATCTTTTCTGTCATGCTGTTTCCACACAAAATAAATGTCTGATATGCTCGACATTCTTCCGCAAATTATTAATTGATTCAGGGGATAATCCGGATCATCCTCATATTTCGGAGCGGGAAGGGATTTTAATTTCATTTGGAACGTATTGTGTGTCGACTCCAAACGAGATCATCGACGAGTTTTTTGAACAGCTCAAAACGCTGTTTACCGATAAACAGATAGTTGACCTTACGGCTTTTGCCGGTCTGATGATTGCAACAAACCTGATCAACAATGTTTTGCATGTTGAATTGGATGATTATCTGGAAAGTTATACGAAGAGGTGAAAAATGGGACAGTTTACAGGAAAGACAGTATTTATTACAGGAGCTGCAAAAGGCCAGGGCCGTGCGGTCGCCCTGGCCTTTGCCAAAGAGGGCGCCAACGTGGTTGGATTCGACCTGGCATCCAAAATATCGTATCCGGCTTACAATAACAGCTCTTCCGATGATCTGAAGAGCCTTAAGTCAGATATTGAAAAATCGGGCTCTAAGGCCATCGTTTTTACAGGTGATGTTCGCAATGCACTTGATTTGGAGCGGGCAGCCGCCGGTGCAGAATTGGAGTTCGGCGGAGTTGATGTTCTTTTCAACAACGCCGGTATCTGTGCATACGGCCTTTCCCATGAGTTATCCGAAAATGAGTGGGACACCATGATGGATATCAATGTAAAAGGTGCATGGCTGGCTGCAAAGTATATTATTCCCCAGATGATTGCCAAAAAGAAAGGTGTGATCATCAATAATTCTTCGATTGCAGGCTTGCGCGGTATGAACAGGCTTTCCCATTATGCGGCATCAAAATGGGCGTTGGTTGGCTTGACCAAATCCTGGGCGCTGGAACTTGCCCCTCATAATATACGAGTGATCAGCATCCACCCCACAGGTGTAAATACTCCGATGAATGACGGACTCGCCTTTTTGGAAGGCACAACGACGCAGGAAATATCGGAACGTTCCGCCGGCAATCTGCTTCCCGTGCCATGGATAGAACCGGAAGACGTTGCGGAAGCGGTTCTCTTCCTGGCGAGCGAAAAATCCCGGTTTGTCACCGGCAGTCAGTATGTACTGGATGCCGGATTACTAACACGATAAAAAATAGGAGGAAATAGTATGAAAAAGAGATTTATATTCACATCCGTTTTACTTGTCCTGGTTTTGGGTTTGGCCGGATGCAATGTGGCTGCAGCCAAAACTACAAACTCAACCGCATTGACTACTGTGCCGGTCACCTCAAGTTCGGTCGAAGCAACAACTGCCCCATCTATAGAGCCCCAAGTGATCAAAGTCGGCACAATGGGTACTTATGAGCCTTTCACCTACGTTGATGAAGCAGGTAATCTGACCGGTTACGATATTGAAGTGCTGCGGCTGATTGAAAAGACAGATCCAACGATCAAATTTGATTTTGTTACCGGCCCGTGGGACTCACTTTTCCCCGGACTTGACGCCGATAAATTCCAGATCTTAGCTAACCAAATCACAAGTAATTCCGATCGCGCAGCAAAGTACCTTCTTACAGACAACAGTTATGCATTGTGTGTGAGTCAGCTGATCGTGAAAACCGGCAGAACGGATATCCAGTCACTGAATGATTTGAAAGGGGAAAAAATTGGCACCACTGTCGGCGATTCATTCACCAGGGTTCTGGAGGACTGGAATGCCGCTAACGGGAATATTTTGGACATTGTTTACTATGAGGAAGACATCACCACGATTTTGCAGGATATCGTCAATGGACGTATCGACGCGACATTAAATGATCCGATCATGGCGACAGCCAAAGCCAAGGCACAAAACCTTGCTGTGGAACCGATCGGCGAACGTGTCAACGCCGAACCCACCTATTTCATATTGAAGAAAGACGCTGCCGGCGAAGCACTGAAGGCTAAATTGGACAATGCGCTGATGAAAATCAAAGAGGATGGTTCATTGAGCAAGCTTTCCATCGACTTCTTTGGTGTCGATTATTCCAAATAAATTTTCACGGAGGTAAATCAAGTGCAGGGAAACAGTTTGCTTGACTGGGAGTATATGCTCCGGTCCATTCCCAAAGTGGCGGCGGGCATACCTGTTTCCCTGTCGATTGCCTTGATTGCTTTTGTGTTTGGAGCAATAATCGGGTTTGGCATAGCATTGGTAAAAATCTACCAGATTCCTTTTCTTCGGCGGATAACATCGGTTTATGTGTCTTTTATGAGAGGAACACCGCTATTAGTGCAAATATTCCTTTCATACTATGGGATACCGCTTGTATTACGTTACTTCAGCACAAAATATAATTGGCAGTTAGACATCTCGCAGATACCAGCTATCGTATTCATGTATGTTTCCTTTTCGCTGAATGTCGGTGCCTATTTATCGGAAACCATCCGTGCAGCGATACTTTCGGTTGGAAAAGGCCAGGTGGAGGCAGCGCAGTCTTTGGGCATGACTGCCCCGCAGGCTATGAGGCGTATCATACTGCCGCAGGCGGCAGTTGTGGCTATCCCCAATCTGGGCAATTCCTTTATCGCCTTACTGAAGGACACATCCCTTGCCTTTGCCGCATCTGTTCCGGAGATCATCGGGCAGGCCAAAATAACAGCTGCACGTACATCCAATTTTCTTGAGGCCTATATCGTTGCTGCGGCACTCTATTGGTTGATCTGCATCCTGTTTGAACGTCTCATTTCATTGGGTGAAAAGCGATTGCGCAGGCATGAAAGGGCACTGTATCATGATTGAAATAACGGATCTTCACAAATCATTCGGTAAAAACGAAGTGCTGCACGGCATCAGTTTAAAAATACCCCAAGGCAGCGTGACAGCTGTCCTGGGCCCCAGTGGTTCCGGAAAATCTACGTTGCTCCGCTGTATAAATATGCTCGAAACACCCCAGTCAGGCACGCTTCGCCTGGGTCAGCTCCAGGTTGACTTTGCGTCAGCACACAAAAAAGATATCCTTCGCCTCCGTCAGGATACGGCGATGGTCTTCCAGGCATTTAACCTTTTTGCTCACAAAACAGCTCTGGAAAATGTTGCCGAGGGTCTGATTGTCGTTAAAAAACTGCCAAAGAAAGCTGCACTTGCCACAGCTATGCAATATCTTGAAAAAGTTGGCCTCACCGACCGTGCAGATTACTTCCCGACACAAATGTCAGGCGGGCAGCAGCAGCGTGTCGCTATTGCGCGTGCCCTGGCAATGAATCCGAAGGTCATTCTTTTTGATGAGCCAACCAGTGCGCTGGATCCGGAGCTCGTTCAGGAAGTATTGGCTGTAATGAAAAAAATATCCCTTGAGGGCATTACTATGATTGTAGTAACCCATGAGATCGGATTTGCCCGTGAAGTTGCCACGGAAGTCGTATTTATGGACGAAGGCACAATTGTAGAGCAGTCAACGCCTCAGCAGTTTTTTAATTTTCCGGCACAAGAACGCACCAAATTGTTTCTGCGTCAGATTACACCGGATTACAACTACCAGATCTAGCTTTTTTATCAAAAAGTATCCATCAAAGCAAACACAAAATTGCTTTGATGGATACTTATGTTTAGCCGCAGCAGCTTCCGCCGGCAGCTTGCGGTATGTTGGCAGCACCAGCTTGAATTTGGTTAAGATCGGCCTTACTGAGATCATCTACGACTTTGATATTCATGCTAAGCATATTCATCCAGCAAGTGATTGTGAAATCATTCTGTGCCGTGAAAGCCGGAATCGTTCCATCTTTCGAAAGATCAAGCTGAAGATTAAGCTCAGGAATATTTACTTTACCGCTGCATCCTGTTGCCTGTACGACATTAAATGTCAGATTGGTTTCGAGCCCTCTCTGTATAACCAGAATCTGTGGGGAATACCCATACCCATCAACCGTAATCGTGGCTTGCTGCTTTCCGTCAACAATCTCAGCAGTCTTAATCTGATCCTGCGTAGTTGTGCTTGGACCGGCCGCGCCAACCCCGCAGCAACCGCCGACACCTGCACCGCCAGTCAGGCTCCCCGATGTGTTACTACTTCCGATAACAGCAGAAGGAGCCGGTGTATTAAGATTTGCGTTTGTAACTGTACTGGCTGTACTGCCGGCGCCTGCTTCTGCGTTGACTGATCCGGACCCATCAACAACCGTAATCTGGCTGCGGATCATTCCCATCCAGCAGCTGTAAGGGAATGTACCGCTTTTTGTCGGAGTAAATTCGATAACATTGTCTCCTACTTCAAGTTTTTTCTCGACACCGTATTCAGGAATGAGAAGTTTGCTGTTGCAGCCGTTGATCGTGCCTTCCGCTGCCTGGATCGTCCACTTCACCGGAACGCCGGCATTTACAGTGATTGGATCGTAGCGTCCGCTGGATAATTGTGTCGTAATGAGTTGTACGCCATTTTCTATCTTAGCTGCTTCAACTTTCGTAACGCTTCCGCTGTTTATTAAACCGGAGAGTGATGTCGGTACCGAAACACCTGAAAGGCTAATTCCGTTTTGGAACATAAATATACCAAGGATAACCACAAGAACCGCACTCACCTGCATCATTTTTTGCGTAAACTTTTTACTGAGAAGTGAACTAAGTGCACCAAGTCCGAACATGAGGGGTACTGTTCCAAGACTGAAAAAGAGCATTGACAATGCACCTTTGACCGGACTGCCTGTTGAAAGGGCAAACAGCTGCATCGCCTGCAGTGGTCCGCAAGGCATCAGACCATTCAGAAGACCAATATAAAGGGGACTTCTGGTGCCGCCCATTTTTTCTGAATTGATTTTTCTGGCAAATATTTTGGGCATTCTCGGGTTGAATTTGCGCAGCGAGGGAAAGAGATTCAGCATGTTGAGGCCCATGATAACCATGAAAATACCGGCGGCAATCGCCACTATTCCTTTGGCCCAGCCCGAGAAGCTGATCACGGAACCAAGCGCTCCGACAATACCTCCGATAATGGTGTAGGATATCACCCGACCTGCATTATATAGGATACTGGGTCTGAGATTAGCAAATTTGCTTTTACCATCAGTTGGAGCTGTCTGCCTGGGGATGCATTGCGAGAGATTAATGCCGCCGCACATAGCTACGCAGTGAATGGAGGTTAGCAGTCCGATCAGGAAAAGGAGGCCATACCCCATTCCCTGTTCAGCCTGCGGGAAGGAATTGAAAAGGTTGAATCCACCAAATCTGTTGATAATCATAAAAACGGCCGCCAGAATAATAACAATTCCCAAAACCTCGCTGATACTGGTTTTATGTTTTTGCGGATTCTGGGGCTGAGCCTTTCGCACGCCATCCTGGTAAGGTTTTCTGACGTGATAGTCGACTGATTCAATGATACGTTCAATGGCAGCCTTTTCAATCACATTAGCATCATATGTGATAATGGCCTTTTCATTAGCATAACTCACTTTGACAGTTTCTATGCCCTCGGTTCCGCGGAGTGCGTTTTCAATGCGGTTCTCGCAGTTGACACAGGTCATTCCATCAATTAAGACAACTAGATGAGCAATTTTCCGGACCATGATTTACCTCTTTTCTGATGCTCAAATACACCAAAGTATTATCTGCACATTTTTACAATCATTGAAAATGACTTGATCAAATACTTGAGTCTTATAGTTTATGCGGTTTTCCAATTTTGAAAAATCTGTGTGGCCTGTTTCAGATAGTCACCGGAAATTGTGATGTTTGCAGCATCAACCGATTTACTTTCGTCAAATATCGGAACGGGATTACAGCCGCCTTTGCTTATCTCTACATCACTCATTGCAAAACGATTTCCGCAATTCTGGCAAACCAGAACATCACCGTCCTGTTTGTAATAGCCGCGTCCGGACGAATAACAGACTTGACATGTGTTGAAGGCTGTACGGATGCTGCCGTCCGGCGCTTTGACAGCAATTACCTCAAGCTTTGTTCCGTCCACAGTCATTGGATAGAAGGCTGCTTTTTCTGATATGCTGCTGACCGGAATTACCAGATCACCGGACGCATTCAGTGTCGATTCAGAGATTGTACCGGAGGCTGACTTTTCAGCAGCCGGCTGTTTGAGCAGAACAGCAACTGTTACTACAGTAATTACCAGCGCGGCAGTGATTAATACCGTAATAATTGCTTTGTGGCTTCGAGATGGTTTATTGTTTTTTCCGGAATTTTTCGTTTTTGAATATACGGCCTGCTTATTCATCGCTGTTCCTCCAAATATTTCTGTTTTCAATTTAGTTTATAGAATGATTATATTGATCAGTTATGTAGAAAATATGTAGATCCTTGTACTAAACCTAAAAAGTGAGGACTGCTGCAAGCTGAAAAATATCAGTTTGCAGCAGTCCTCTTCCCAGGTTTTCATTTTTCGTGCCTTTTTCCACAATGAGAAAATACAATTAGTTTCACGAGGTCATTGCCCTTGTAAGACTTCATTCATACTGCCGGTTCGATAGCCGGAAATGTCTGCCGCAGTATACTGGAAACCGAGATTCCGGAAAAACTGATAGATTCCCTTTGATAAAGCTGGGTCCAGCAGACGGGGCAATTCAGACGGCAGAAGTTCAATTCGGGCAATTTGACCATGATGCCTGACACGGACTTGGGTGAATCCCAGGTCAAAGAGATACTGCTCGGCTTTCTCTACCTGCCGAAGCTTATCATGGGTAATTACCTCACCATATGGAAAGCGCGAAGACAGGCAGGCGAATGATGGTTTATCCCATGTTGGCAGACCGTAATTCCGAGACAAGATGCGAATCATTTGCTTCGTCAGTCCTGCCTCGCGCATTGGGCTCTTGATGCCCAATGCTGCTGCTGCACGGAGACCAGGCCGATAATCACCGTTATCATCGAGATTTGAACCTTCAAGTACCTCACTCAAATTTAACTCCGCAGACAGATTGACTAGCTTGGAAAATAGTTCTTGCTTACAATAGAAACAACGATTGAGATCATTCTGAGCAAATCCTGGGATATTCAGCTCTTCTGAATCAATCTCAAGGTGACGAATGCCAATCTTCCGCGCAAAGTCACGAGCCTCATGAAGTTCGCGAACCGGATATGTTGAAGAACGGGCAGTCACCGCAACAGCATTTGTGCCAAGTGTTTCAACAGCGGCTTTACATAAAAATGTGCTGTCGACGCCACCGGAATAGGCAATCAGGACAGTGTTATATCCACGCAAGATTTCCTGCAGCCGTTCCAGTCCGGTCTGGGCAAGGGATAACTCGTTTTCATCATAATCCATATTCCTTCTCCTATCCTATAATTCCTATATAAATTGTACAATTATAGCATGCTCAAAAATCAACTGCCACCCATATAAAAGCATAATTGTGTAAAACTTTTTGCTGGAAAGTGCGGAAATTGGTCAGTCCAAATAGTAAGGGGCCATCGCATAGTGAATTCAAAGTCACTTTTGCAGCAGCCCCGTGAATTGAATCGTCTGTGATTGATTCTTAACGCATTTTGCTGATAGTAATCAGCAGTTCATCGATAATTTCCGTATCACCGTTTTTGATTTTTTCAACGACGCACTCCTGAATATGATTTTTTAGAAGCAG
>Ga0209125_1001159_pt1 | contig 26733 bp, 28 predicted proteins | sample BarGraIncub1131A_FD_184503 | JGI IMG/M metagenome (GOLD analysis project Ga0209125, IMG submission 184503) | Arctic peat soil microbial communities from Barrow, Alaska - Barrow Graham LP Incubations 11-31A (SPAdes) (version 2) | ecosystem: Environmental > Terrestrial > Soil > Wetlands > Peat... | reverse complement strand
CTCGACCTGGTCGGCCAGGGAGAGGTTCTTGGCGCAAAGCGAAAACGAAAGGAGTTCATCTACGTTATGGGCCGGCGTGGCGCCGCAGCAGAACCAGTCCGGCACCTCCTGCAGCCCGATCCTGAGGGCCTTGAAGAGGGCCCGGGTGGAGATGTCGTACTCGCGCCCGGAGGCGTGCAGCGAGCAGCCGGGGTAGTAGGAGTAGTGCATGATATGTTTCTTGGCCGCGGTCACAGCGCCTCTCCTTTCTTGCGCATCTCCTCGATCCGGCTGAAGATCGCCTCGATCTCGGGGAGATTCCTGTTTTTGGATTGGAACATCTTCAGCTTGCCCCGGGAAAGCAGCTTCGGTCCCAGCATGAGATCCTTCAGGAACTGGCCGCTCTTCATGTTGAAGGCGGCACCCAGGCGCAGCTCGTACTGCCTGCCGTAGGTCCTGATATTCTCGATGAAGAGGCGGTTCGCCAACTGGACGTAGCTCTCCTTGGAGGGGCCGTCCGCGTCCCAGGAGAGTTTCCTGAGGGCATCCATGATGGCGGCGAGGTTCACCTTGTTCGGGCAGCGGGTCGTGCAGGTCTCGCAGGAGGCGCAGTACCAGATGGAGCGTCCCGCCAGCACCCGTTCACCTTGCCCGAGCTGCAGGAGCCGGACGATCCGGTTGGGTGGGTGTTCCATGAAGGCGGACATGGGGCAGCCCGCGGAGCATTTGCCGCACTGGAAGCAGCGCCGCACCGAAGTGCCGGAAAGGGCCTCCACCTTCTTCACGAAACCGACGTTCATGGTTTTGCTGGAAAGGAGCATCTTGGCTTTTTTGGATGATTGCATGTTTTTTGGTCCCGTTAACATTCGTAGCACTGCCAGCATTTCCACCGGACAGGGAACTGTTTAGCAATAACTTTGCCAGTGTATACAAAAAAAGTGACACCGCAGTTTCCCCGGTTAAGGTTTGTCTCAGTTTGTAACGTGCTGAAATGACGCATGCCGATACCTGATTCGGAAGGGAGGAGGATAGACTGGCGCGTTTATTTCGCCTGAATCGAGATTGAAATTATCGTGGCTGTCTGTGGATTAATTACGCAGTGCTACATATGTCTACATGGCTGGATCCTGTTAACTTCTCCACCCCGTCACGTTATGCCCGAATTCTCCTCACCTCTTGATTTGGTGGGGATATCATGAGCCGGCAAAGGATCGGCTTTTCTGTGGAAAAGCTCCTTTTCGCGCCTATGACAAAAAAAAGCCGCTCAATGCCAGATCGAGCGGACTATGAATGTTTAAAGATAAATCCTACATGTGCAGACCGGTCAGAGGTCCGTTTTACGCTGCATTCTGCACCGTTTTCTTGATTTCATCAAAGGACGCCGCGTCGTTATTGAGACATTTCGGGCATTCCAGTGCCGCGAAATTGGCACTGACGGTGATGGGGGTAAACTCCTTGGCCATTCCCTGGAAATAACAGATTCCGCACTCGACCTGCGCTTTTTCGTTCATGATGATCTCCCTTTTTGTGGATATTTGAGATGTGTTGGGCATCCCTGCTGCAACCAACTCCCTTTCACCTGGACGGCAATATTTCGCAGACGCTTCGCAAAAGGGCTCCTCAGCTGATGAATCTAGCTCTGTTTTGCCGTGCCCAGGCCGGCGTTGTAGATGCCAAGAAGTCCACGAGCCGGGCCGGGGATGCCCGTCGGGACGAATGCCACCCTGTCACCGGGCTGGATGCAATGGTCCAGGCTGTAAACCTGATGGTTGATAAACACGGCCTCGATTCTCTCCAGAGGCAGGTCGAGTTCACTTGCGAGCACACTGGCCGCGCACCCGCCCGGTGGGATGCTCACCTCTGCCACTGATTCCAAACCGCGATTTTTCCTGATGGTGTGCAATGCTCCGAACATTCGTACCGTGGTGGTTCCCTGAGCGGACATGTGCGTCTCCTTTTACAAAGATTTGTCACATCGATTGCGGCGCCCAACCTTGAACTTTACCCACTGAATGAGGCGAGGCGTCAAACTGGTTTAGGCGGACTTTCTCTCCGATTTATCGCTTTCCTGAAAAGAGACCGCTTGGTTAGTCTGGCCGTTTGGCCACCTAAGGGCCGCGAAATTGGCGCTGACGGTTATCGGTGTAAACTCCTGGCCAATTCCCGGTGAATAGCAGTTCCCGTATTCCGACTTTGATCCCTGGTCCATGGCGTTCTCCTTTTTGTTGCTGTTTGTTGGGAGGTGAGTCCCTACTGCAACCTATTTCCGCTACGCTTGGCCGCGCTGAAATCCCGGTTAGTACTCCGGTAGTACCCAAGGGCAAACGTTTGTTTAATGCTTAGGCAAAAGAATAGTTGCCTACTCATTTTAAAATGCCTCTCGAAAAAATATCCATGATGTGCCGTATCAGCTCCTCGTCCCGCGCGGGTGAGCGGTCTACCAACTCGCCGGTAGCCGGTTCCAGAAGGAAATAGAAGTTGATCATCCCGGCGAGCGCCAGCACGGTATCCGTCGGGTTGAGACCTGAACGGAATCGCTCATGGGAAAGTCCTTCGGAAAATGTCTCGACCAGAATCTGCAGAACCCCGCGGATCGCCGGTTTCACGATGGTCTCGAAACAAGGGGTCGGGTTGGTCAGTTCGCTGGTGTAAAAGCGGAGCAGGTACGGGTTTTTACGGTACCTGGCGACGGTGGCGCGTACGTATGTTTCGAATTTTTCCATGGGGTCGGTGTCCATTTCTTTGAGCTCCGCAGTCCGTTTCAGGGTGGTGAACTGCTCGTTGAGCACCGCGGCGTACAGCCCCTCTTTTCCCCCGAAATAGTAGGAGATCATGGAGAGGTTCATCCCCGCGGCAGTGGCCAGTTCCCTGACGCCCACCCCGTGGAACCCCTTTTCAGCGAACAGGGGGGTGGCAACTGCAATCAGATTTGCCCGGCAGTCGTTATCGGCCATTGGTTCCTCTTTGACTAAAACTTGGCGCCCTGATTGGCGGCCTGACAGTTAAGCTGCATGCGCTACGATTTTTCTCTCTTCCGTGAAGGATTCGGCGTCGTTATTGAGGCAGCGCTGGCATTCGGGCGCGGCGGGGTCCGCACTGGCCGTGCGGGGGATGAACTCCTCGCCGTCTCCGGTGTGGCAGCAGATCTCGCAATGGTAAAGGTACGCCTTGAATTTTTCGGCTGGAGACTGGTCCGATTGCGCCACCTTGGCGACCTGCAGGAGACCGGAAAAGACCTCCCTGAGCACAGCCTCGTACAGCCCGGCCTTGCCACCAAAGTAGTACGAGATCATGGCGACGTTCGCTCCGCCGGCCCTGGCAAGCTCCCTGACGCTCACCCCATTTAGACCCTTGCTGGCAAAGAGTGGGGTCGCCGCGGTGATAAGTGATGTCCTGCAGTCGCTTGGTTCCATTGGAGCACCTATTCAAACGTCCGTTTAATTGAATTCTACTCCTACGTCTGATAGATGCAAGGATAATTATTTGGCAAACAGTTGCTGGCCGCTGGTAAGCAGCGCAGCGTCCCTGACGCTGGAATGAGCGTACCATTGCCTCAAACAGGGGAGCAGGTGCATTTTAGACAGGAGGTGGCTTTCTGCCGGATCTCAAGAACAGGATAGGCCAGGGGGACAAATCCACCCTGGCCTATTCAGTTGCCTCTGAAAATTTAGTACTAAAGGCTCAACTGAGCCTCTTGAAATTCATCTGTATGGTTATTTTGCTTTCAGGTTATCCAGCATCTGCTCTACTTCTTTCAGTTTATCCTCGATCTTTTTAAGCTCATCGGCGGAATAGACCTTTTTCCCTTTTTTTATCTCTGTATCCAGCTTCTTCATCTTGTGCTGGACGACATCGGCCCTTTTAAGGCAATTACCTGCCTGCAGCTTGCACAGGTACTGGTCCTGCGGGGTTTCCTGCGCGAAAGCCGGAATGCAGTTGAGCATCATTAATGCCGTCAGCGCCAATAACATCAGTTTTTTCATGACTTCCCTCCGATTAATCGGTTTAGTATCGTGCATGCATTTCATTGCTTCGCTAGAACGGCAGCTTGCCGTACGCCATAAGACCAAACGCCGGGACCAGAAGGCAGGTGAAGCTCAGGACGATGAACATGACCGCGACTACCTTGGGGTTGATCTTGCCGTAGGTCACGCCAGTCACGGTAAAGCAAATAACAACGAACGTAGCGTTCATGAATGCCAGGTAGGGGGTGATGCCGATTAAAGTTTTTCCGTCGGGCTTCAGGCCGCCGCCGGTGGCAAAGAGGTACGCGTAGACGGCGCATACGATTCCGACAAGCAATGCGCCGTTCCCTACGGTACGCAGATCCGTCACACCCGTCAAAAGGGCGTGGCCGGTCTGCATATAAAGGACGCCGAATACGAAAAGCAGGCCGGCGGTAAAGGGGTCGGCAAAAACTGCCGCCTGAAGAATCGCTCCTATGACAACGAGAACTCCCACCACCGTGCTGACAAAACCGGTACTTTTGGCATCGCCGTACCCGAGGAAGAACATGCCGACCGGGACCCACATAATGCTGATCAAAACAAGCAGAGCTAACGTCATTGTCTTTCTCCTTAGCGTCGTTATATCTCCTCGCGATCCGACCTCGTTGGCGGATGGGAAGAGGAGAGCTGTGACCGCGACCTATTCCGCGGTGGTCGGATCAATAGTGGTACGTATCTCGGCCACGCTGTTGGCGGGGAAGCCCCCCTGGCGGGCGTGTTCAAGAACCGTATCTTTGTCTGGCGCGATATAGATGCAGTAGATCTTGTCGTCGGTGACATAGCTTTGCACCCACTGGATCTGGGGGCCCAAACCCTTGAGCACGCTGCAGGATTTCTGCGCTATCGCTTGCAGCGTTTCGGCCGGGAGGTTTCCGGCACCAGGGAGTTCGCGTTCGATGACATACTTTGGCATGATGGCCTCCTGTTCGGATCTGTTGGTTCTTCGCGCCCAAATAAGGTGTCTCGGGGCCCGCCAACGAGCCCTTGGCTAAAAGTAGAAGAACGTGCCTACGGTGAAGGCATTGGCCTTCTGTTCGGCATTGTTGAACCATTCGTTGGTGGTACGGGTATATTCTGCCATCACCTGCCAGGTGGGGGTGATGTTCTGATAGACGCCAAGGGTAAGCGAACCCGCGTTCTTGATGCGTGCGCCCGCCGCGCGGGTGGCTTTGTCATTGGCGGTCTCTTCCATGATGTTCATCCCGTAGTTGACCCCGAGCTTGGTATCCGTGGCGGCAATCTTGTAGGTGCCTTGAACCAGGAAGCCGGAACTTGTGCGCTCTTTGCCGAGTGCGTCGAGCGAGTCGGTGTCGAGCAGCAGGATGGAGCCGAGGCCTTTGCCGGTGAAACCGGTAGCTAGCAGTTCGGCGCCGGCAAAGATCACCTGCGCTCCGCCTGAAACCCCAAGCGCCGTGACGGCGGAGAATCCAACTGTGGCCGGGAAAGCTACCGTGTCGAATTTTGCGTTCTGATAGAGCCCGTTCACCCACGCTTGGGCAGACCCTCCTTTGAATTTCACCGCGTAGGACAACTCGGCTTCGACTCCGGGGCTCTCTTTCACGGTGGCCGCGACATCACCCTTGATCTGGCTTGGGTCGATGAGGCTCACCGCCGCCTTGAAGCCGGCGAGGTCGGGAGTGGTATAGCGGATGTTGGGGCCGAACTGGGCATAGAGGTAGCCGGTTCCGATGTGCCCAAGGGTGGTGCCGGGGCTGTTGGGGCCTCCGGTGGCACCGACGCCGAAGAGGGTCATGTCGGTCAGGATGCTTTTGCCCTGGAACAGGTTGAGCGCCTTGCCCGCCAGAACCTGGCCGAAAGCGCCGTCTGCCGCAAACCAGAGCTCACGGGTATCGATCTGACTATTAAAGTTAGTTCTGGTGCCTGCGTTCTGGATCTGGGGATAGAAACCGACGCGTGCGGTGAGGTCGATACCTTTGTAGGTGGGAGCCTTAACGTTGAAGGCGATAAGACCTGGCAACAGCCCGGTCCTGATGCCGCTTGCTTTGCCTGCGGCTATTGTCCCACCCACAACACCGGCGGGTTTTGCGTCGCCGTCTTCAAAGACGTAAAACGTATTCAAGAAACCGTCGGTACTGAACCTCCAACTCTGTGCATCGTCTTTATTGCCGGCGAGGGTGATCTCAGCGTTTGCGGTACCTACGGCAGCGGCAAGGAGCAGAGCCGCGGCGAGTATTGAAACTAATTTATTCAACATTTTTTGCCTCCCTAAACGATTGAGTACGTGATGTCATTGAATACTGAAAAAATCGGTCCTGAATGATCGGTTCTCCTTCCGGTTCGGCGCCGGTCGCGGACCCGGTGCGGGGATAAGAGCTGCTCGCCTTTGAGATAACGCTTTTCCTGCCGATCAAATTTCTTTCAGGCGCCCAGTTTTTGTTTTCCTTACTGCCGTTTTATTCGTCGAAACTGATTGAAAGCCCGTACTATTGCGGTTGCACGGTTCGCTCTAAGAGCAGTGCTGAGCAGCAATGCAACCAAAATGCCAAAAAATAAAACGTTGATTTATTAGTATGAAAGGCGTTGCCAGGGGTTTTGGTGCTGTTTCTTGGGATGTGAAAAATGGGGATATCCGGGACATGGTCGGCAAAATACCCCGCTGCAAGGGCGTTTCGAGTCGGTGGGGATTACCGCCACAGCGTGGAGTATTTGTACAGGGAACGCCACTTACAGGTTTGGATGGTGCCCCTCGGGAGTCCCGAGACAGAAATATTTCTGGAAAATCCGTAAAACTTCAACGAATAAAACTTCGTTTGACAAAATGGCACGGCGTTTGCTAGTGTATACACTGTTGCCGGGCCCACTTTCAGACCGTGATGCAGGGGTTTCCAAGAGTAAGGTTGTGAAAGTTTCTGTAAGGAGCCGCCGATGGAAGCAGGCACCAATCAGCTGAGTCATTATAAATTCGAGGTCCCGGAAATCGTCTTCGGGCGTGGCATGCTTTCCCAGGTGGGGTCCTGCGCCCGCCGCCTCGGCGGCCGCAAGATATTCCTGGTAAGCGACCAGGGACTCTTCAACGCGGGTTGGGTGGACCAGGTCATGAAGAGCCTTCTGGAAGCGGGGCTCGACTTTGTCTACTACGACCAGATCACCAGCAACCCGAAGGACCTGGAGGTCGAGGAGGGGGCGCGGGAGTATCTGCGTCAGGGTGCCGACGTGATCGTGGGGCTTGGCGGCGGAAGCGCCATGGACGCGGCCAAGGGAATCGCGATTCTTTCCGCCAACGGCGGCAGGATCCGCGACTTCGAGGGAACGGACCGGATCATCAGGCCGCTCCCCCCCATGGTGCTCTGTCCGACCACCTGTGGCACCGGCTCCGACGTTTCGCAGTTCGCCATCATCACCGACACCGAAAAACGCTGCAAGCTGACCATCATGAGCCGCTGCGTGGCGCCGGATATCAGCCTTACCGACCCGGACACCCTGAAGACCCTTCCCGAGGAGTACATCTGCACCACCGCCACCGACGCCCTCAGCCATGCCCTGGAGGCCTTCTTTTCCATCGCCTCCACCACGCTGACCGACGTCCACGCCATCAAGGCGATTCGCCTCCTGAACGCCAACCTGGTAAAGGCGGTGCACGAGCATACCCCCGATGCGATGGAGAACCTTTCCCGGGCGAGCCTGCACGCGGGGATGGCGTTTTCCAATTCCCTGCTCGGCATCGTCCACGCCCTGGCGCACCCGATCGGGGGATTCTACAATGCCAACCACGGTAGCATCAACGCGGTACTGCTCCCCGAGGTGATCAGGTATGACCTCCCGGTCGTCACCGAGAAGCTGCCGGAACTGGCCTGGGGGCTTGGGCACTCGGGTGACGACAGCTCCGCGGCCGAGGTGGTGCAGGGGGCGGTGGAGTCGCTCCTGGAGGCGTGTGGCGCGCCGCGTAGCCTGAGAAGCCTAGGTGTCAGGCGCGAGGACCTTCCTGACCTGGCGGAAAAGGCACTAAACGACGCCTGCCTGATCACCTCTCCGCGCCAGGCGGACGCCAAGGACCTGCTGACCATTCTTGAGAAAGCCTACTGATGAAGAAGATCCTGCGCACGACAATTGATGAAGCGAGCCTGGACCGCCTGCTCGGGCTGGACAGTTCCAAGATCGGCTTTTACTCCGAGGTGAAGCAGAAGATCCAGGAGCTGGAGGCCGCCAACCTCGGCCTGCGGACCAAGTCCAGCGAGCTCCAGGCGGTGTTCGATTCCATCAGCGACGGCGTGGCCATCTACGACAGCAGCGGCTGCGTCCAGCACAGAAACCACATCTGTCCGAGGATGTTCCCCCTGGAGACCCTGGTCGGCAGGTCGTGCAGAAAACTTTTTCATCCGGACCAGGAACAATCCCCTGAGCACTGCCCGGTGGAACGCGCGCTGAGGGGGGAAAGCGTGCAGGTCTCCTTCGCCTCGGCCGTCCCGGGGATGGAAACGAGGTATTTCGACGCCATGATCACCCCGATCGCGGATCATAACGGCATGAACCGCGCGCTCATGTTCCTGCGGGACGTAACCGAACGGCGCTCCCAGGAACTTCAGCTGGTGCAGGCGGAAAAGATGTCCGGCATCGGGGTGTTGGCAGCCGGCGTCGCGCACGAGATCAACAACCCGCTCACCTCCGTGGCCGGTTATGCCGAAGCGCTCCTGCGGCGCTTCCGCGACGAACCGGAACTGGCGCAAGACGCGAGATTCGAGGTGTTCCAGAAATATCTCGAAGTGATCATGAGGGAAACCTACCGCTGCAAGGGGATCATCGACAGCCTGCTTAGCTTTTCCCGCAAGTCGGACGGCTCGGTCGGCAGCGTGGACCTGAACTCCGTGCTGCAGGAGGTGCTGGAGCTGGTGCGGCACAAGTCGCGTTACGAGCAGATCGAAATACGGGAGCTCCTCCAGCACGACCTCCCGCCGGTGCTGGGTGACGGGGCGGGGCTCAGGCAGGTGTTCATGAACCTGCTCCTGAACGCGCATCAGGCCATCAGCGGGGCGGGAGTCGTGGAAATCTCGACCTTTCAAGACGGCGCCACGGGGGTGGTTCAGATCAAGGACAGCGGTTGCGGGATTCCGCCGGATCAGCTGGCGCAGATCTGGAACCCCTTTTTCACCACCAAGACGGTCGGCCAGGGGCTGGGGCTGGGGCTGGCGATAACCTACAATATCATTCAGAAGCAGGGGGGAGATATCCAGGTGGAGAGTCAAAAGGGTGAGGGGACGACATTTACCGTGAGGCTGCCGTTATGCCGGAATTAGCGAAAGGGAAGGGGGCCAAGGTCCTCGTCGTGGAGGACGACAAGCCGCTCAGGGAGCTGCTCCAGATGGAGCTGTCTCGTAGCGGCTACAAGGTGGAAGTGGCGATGGACGGCAGCGAAGGGCTGACAAAGTACCGCGAGGAGAATTTCAACGTGGTGCTGCTCGACGTCAAGATGCCGGGGATCGACGGGATCGAGGTGCTGCGCCAGATGCGCTCGGAAACCATCATACCGGAAATCATCATGTTCACCGGGCACGGCTCCATAGAAACGGCCGTGGAATGCATCAAGCACGGTGCCTACGATTACCTGACCAAGCCGGTCAAGCTCGATGAGCTGGAGATGGTGATCGACAAGGCCTTCGAGAAGAACCGTCTCCGGCTGGAGAACATCAGCCTCAAGCTGGAGGTGAGCAAATTCGAGAGCCACCGGATCGTGGGGCGCAGTCCAGCGCTGATGAAAGTGATGGAGGTCGTCAAACGCTGGGGACCCGCCGATGAGCATGTCCTGATTTACGGGGAGAGCGGCACCGGCAAGGAGCTGATCTCCCGCGCGGTGCACGACGCCAGCCCCCGGGTCAACAAGCCGTTTGTCACCGTCAACTGCGGGCGGTTGAACATCAATACCGCGGAGAGCGAGCTGTTCGGTCACACCCAAGGGGCCTTCACCGGAGCGACCAAGGGGCGTGCCGGTCTCTTCGAACTCGCCGACACCGGGACCCTGTTCATGGACGAGGTCTCCGAGACCCCCCTGGATGTCCAGGTCAAGCTGCTGCGCGTCCTGGAAACCGGCACCTTTCGGCGCATGGGGGGGAACCACGACATAAGCGTGGACGTCCGCTTCGTCTTCGCCTCCAACAAGAACCTGCAGGAGTGCGTTAACCGGGGTGAATTCCGCGAGGACCTGTACCATCGGATCAACCTGCTCCCGATCAACCTCCCCCCCTTGCGGGAGCGCGCCGAGGACATCATACCGCTGGCCTACTTTTTCATGAAGTCCCCCAATGGTAACGGACACGAAAACTGGGAGATCACCGAAGAGGCGATGGCGTCGCTTACCGCCTACAGCTGGCCCGGCAACGTCAGGGAACTGCGCAATATTATCCGCCGCGCCTGCATCCTCGCGACGGATGCTCAGATCACCTCGGAGCTGCTCCCCTTCGCCCCGCCCAAGGTCCTCCCCCTGCGGCAGGGCGCGCCGGCGGCGCCAAGCCAGCTGCCGCTCTGGGTCATCGAGCGTGACCATATCGAGAAGGTCCTGGAACAGGTCGAGGGGAATAAGAGCCGTGCGGCGAAGATACTGGAGATAGACCGCAAGACCCTCTACACGAAGCTTGAGAGATACGGACTCGACGCACCGGCAACGTCCGGTAAGGGGTGACCATGAAGCTCGTCGATTCGTTCGGTCGCAAGATCAACTATCTGCGTCTCTCCGTGACGGACCGCTGCAACATGCGCTGCCGTTACTGCATGCCGGAGGAGGGTGTCGAAAAGCTGCCGCACCAGGAGGTGCTGAGCTACGAGGATCTGGACCGGATCGCCCGGGCGGCGGTCGCTATCGGCATCGAAAAGATCCGGGTGACGGGAGGAGAGCCGCTGGTACGCAAGGGGATCGTGCCGTTCCTGGCGGGTCTTTCGGCCATTCCCGGCCTCAGGCAGCTGGTCTTGACCAGCAATGGCCTGATGCTGGAGGAGATGGCTGACGACCTGCGCGCGGCTGGGGTACAGCGCCTGAACATCAGCCTTGACTCCCTGGATCCGGCGAGATTTTCCGAGATCACCCGGATAGGCGACCTGAAGCGGGTGCTGGCCGGGATCGCCGCCGCCGATCGGGCCGGCTTCCCGGTCAAGATCAACATGGTGGTGATGCGGGGGGTAAACGACGACGAGATCGAAGCCATCGCCTCCCTCGCCATGGAGAGGCCGTACGCGGTCCGTTTCATCGAGTATATGCCCTCCTCGCGACAGCAGCGCTGGCAGTCGCTGGTGGTTTCGGGCCGGGAGATCCTGGAGCGGCTCGCTGTCAGATTTCCGCTCCAGCCAGTGCCACGGGCAGACCTGGCCGGTCCCGCAAAGGAATACCGGATTCCGGGCGCCGCCGGTACCCTCGGCATCATCACCCCCGTCACCGGGCATTTCTGCGGCGACTGCAACCGGATCAGGGTTACCTCCACCGGCAGGGCCAAGAGCTGCCTCTTTTCCGATGCCGAGTTCGACCTGAAGCCGTTTCTTGGGGAGGGTGACGCCGTCCCCCTGCAGGATGCACTGCGCGGGATCGTCGAAGCCAAGCCGGGCAGGCACGAGCTTTCACCGGAGAGCGCCCATCATACCCCCTTCGCCATGTCCGCGATTGGGGGGTAGCATCGATCAAGGAGGTCGTTCATGGAAGCAAAAATCGTTGGTGTCTGCGTCAGCCAGTCCAAGGGTGAGCGGAAAACGCCGGTAGGGGTGGCGCAATTGCGGGAGAATCACGGCATCGAGGGGGATGGCCACGCAGGAGAATGGCACCGCCAGGTGAGCCTGCTCGCCATCGAGAGCATCCGGAAGATGCAGGCCCTTGGTCTCAAGGTGGGGAGCGGCGACTTCGCCGAAAATCTTACCACCGAAGGGATTGAGCTCTATACCCTCCCTGTCGGCACCCGCCTCGGCATCGGGGAGACCCTATTGGAGGTGACCCAGATCGGCAAGGAGTGCCACACCCGTTGCGCCATCTTCTACCAGGCGGGGGACTGCGTCATGCCCAAGGAGGGGATCTTCGCCAGGGTCCTCAAGGGGGGAACCCTTAAGACGGGAGACCTCATTGTCACTTCCGAACCGGTTCAGGAACCCCTCTAGCAGCGCGCCCCCTGAACCGGCGGACGCCTCCCGGCAATTGGGGAATTTCTCCACGGTTTTTGCCGGCAGGAAACGGGCCGGCGGGGCAACCTGCAACTTCGTACGCCCGAAAGCCCAGTTTTGCTGGCTTTTGCCCCTGCTTCCTATCCTATTATCGTCAAAGTGGGTAATATCCCTACAATGGGTAATTGTTCCACAGTTAACCGCCCGCCAGATCCTCCTTTTCCCGCGCCTCTTCCGGGGCCTGTAAGCCCTTTCTTTTTGGTGGCGGTTGCCCCGGCGGAGCGGACCGGCGCGTCTGAATGGCCTGGAAATATTTCCCAAACCTGTTTTTGACGAAAAGATCTCATGGGTGGAACATCGAGGCAGAAGGCAGAAGGAGTGATGAACATGGTCGGACCCAAAACGGCGCAAATGCTCCAGGCGGCAGGGCTACGTCCGCCCAAGACGCTTACCTTTGCCGTAACCGGTGCCTGCAACCTGAGCTGCCGCCACTGCTGGGTCAATGCGGGCGTCCCTGGGGCTGCCGCGCATGTTCCGGCGGAAACGGTGCTCCGTCTGATCAGGGAGTTCGCTGGCCTCGGCGGCGAAGGTCTGTGTCTGACCGGCGGCGAGCCGCTCTACCATCCCGACTGCCTGGAATTCCTGCGCACCGCCCGGGCTGTCGATTTCCGGACCCTATCGTTGCAGACAAACGGCATGCTGCTGAGCGATGAAGTGGTCGATTCCTTGCGGGAACTCGACTTCCCGGGATTGACGATTCAGGTGAGTTTTGACGGAGCGAGCGCAACGACCCACGACCTGGTCCGGGGAGAGGGAACTTTCGAAGGGGTGCTGCAGGGGATGCGTCGGCTGGTTCGGGCCGGGCTGGGCTCGCGCGTCTCGATTTTCTTCACCGAGATGCGTCACAACCTTCATGAGATCCCGTCCCTTCTGGAACTCGCGGAGCGACTCGGGGTCCGCTCCGTTGTCACCGGCACCCTGGTCCGCTGTGGTCGGGCTGCGGGAGAATCCCTGGTCGCGCCTGCCGGACCGGACCAGTACCTGAGTCTTTGGGACCGCTATGATGCCGATCCACGGTTCAGGGAACTCTACCGAAAAATAGGGAAGGTGGCGGCTCTGGAGTGGCGTGCGGGCGATGCACCGCGCGAGGAGTGCTGCACCTTCGTCGAAAACCCGTATCTCACCTCGATTGGCAGGCTGTACCCCTGCGTCCTCTGTCACGCCGACCCGTACTCGGTCACCGGGGTGTTCGGTAAAGGGCTCGCCGAGGCATGCGCCAAGGGCGCGCCACTCTGGGCGGCACTGCTTGAGAAATGCAGATGCCGGGCCGAGGAGATAGCGCAGTGCCGGGAGTGCGGCGATCGGCTGGCATGTGCCGGCGGATGCGCGGGGCGCGCCTGGGGAAGCAGTGGCGATATCATGGCGCCCGATGACCGCTGCGAGCTGAGACGAGCGGTCCGCGGCAGGTTCTCTTGAACCCGGAAGGCGTTCACGGTTCAGAGTTCGAAGTTAAAACCCTGATCTTTTTCTTCGATTAATTCGCAGTATTTTGCCCTCCTATCTACTTGCTGCCTCCTTGCATCCTCCCGATCGACGTGGTGAATTTCCCCACTGTGGATAATCGCCCTAGTTGCGACAGGTCGCAGAATCGGCCATTTCGTCCAAAACTGTTACAAAATTCCCCGCCCCCCACAATGCCGTCGCGGTGCCAAGCTCGGGTAAAGCGCCTGAATACGCTTTTTTAAACCGATGTTTCGTTTTGGCATCTTGATTGCTATAGCTATGTCATGCGGTTGCACGAAACCTGGTAACGGTTTCAAACGGGTCTTTTGTTGAAAAGAAGCAAATGGGTAAAACGTTATTATGGGCGTTTTAAGGAATTGCCGAAATGACGGTTTCAAAAGCGGTATCGTTGCGGATTTGAATGGTGAAACACACGCGAAGGACTAACCACACCACCAAAGGAGGAAGTACCCATGTCTCACAACAAAGATGTAAAACGGACCCTGAAGAACGAAAGACTGGAATACCCGATCAAGATGATGCACGCATATCCTTCCGTAAATGTCGGATGGGGCGCACATACCATGGTTGGCAACGATGCCAGGGCCCTGGGCATGACCAGAGCACTGATCGTCACCACCGGCCTGCGCGGTACCGGCATCGTCGAAACCATCCAGGGCGTTCTGAAGGCTGCCGGGGTTGATTCCGAGGTGTTCGACAAGGTTACACCGAACCCGAAAGATCATGAAGTCATGGCAGGCGCCAAGGTTCTGGCCGCAGGCAAGTTCGACGGTATCATCAGCCTCGGCGGCGGCAGCTCCCATGACGCCTGCAAGGCCATCAAACTCGTTCACAGCCATGACGGCCAGGATGTGCGTAGTTTCGAAGGTGCATTCAAGGCAACCAAGGCAAACACGATTCCCCAGCTTGCCATCAACACGACATCGGGAACCGGCTCGGAAATCTCCTGCTTTTCGATCATCAACCATACCGACAAGAAATACAAGATGGCCCTCTTCGATCCGAACTGCACCCCCAGCAAGTCCATCAATGACCCGCTGATTCACCAGTGCATGCCTGGCGACCTGGCTGGTTACACCGGCATGGACGCCCTTGCTCATGGCGTTGAAGCAATCACTTCCCGCCTGGGTGTTGTCTCCGCATACGGCCCCGGCCTGAGCGCGATATCCCTGATCTTCGCCAACCTGCGTCAGTCGGCAAGCAACAGGAACAACGACAAAGCCGTCGAAGCCATGGTATGGGCTGAAATGGCAGCAGCTTACAGCTTCAACAGCGCCGGTCTCGGCCTTATCCACAGCATGGCTCACGCCCTGGGCGGCATGTACGATGCTCCCCATGGCCTCTGCAACGCCATCGGTCTTGGTCCGGTCATGACGTTCAACCTCCCGGCCTGCCCGGAGCGTTTCAAGCTGATGGCACAGGCCGCCGGTATCGACACAAACGGCATGTCCGATATGAACGCTGGTCGTGCATTTATCGACGCTTGTTTGGAACTGAAAGCCGATCTGGGCATCACCAAGACCTTCACTGATCTTGGCCTGGTTGAAAAGGACGTCGAAGGGCTGTCGCGTTTCTCCGTCAACGATATCTGCACCGAGGGTAACCCTACCGATACCGGTCTGCAGGACATGATCGGCATCTTCCACCAGTGCATGTAATTTTTAGCTGATTCATTTTGTGCCGCAGCAACATTAAACCGCTGGCCCCGAAGGGAAGATAACCCTCACCGGGTGTCAGCGGTTTATTTTATGAGTTACCATACGGCATCTGATAACCGTTGTAAATATTCTCGCAAAGGCGCAAAGATAACAAGGAAAGACATTTTTTGAGATTTAAAGCGTAATGATTCAAGTGTCTTATGATTTTTTCTGGGTGGTTTCTGCAAGACGCACTCGGTTTCTTTCCTGACTTCGAGCAGATACCGAAATTAAACGATACGAGGCCGTCATGATTACCGAACAAAAGGTTAAGGATTTTCTCCAGACTGGTGGATACATCGCCGATGACGCCATAGCCACCGCCGTTTTCCTGGCCCTCCGCATGGAGAAGCCGATCCTGATCGAAGGCCCTCCCGGCGTCGGGAAGACCGGTCTGGCCAAGGCGCTCTCCAGCGCCCTGGATTTTCCCATGGTGAGGCTTCAGTGCTACGAAGGGATCGACGAGGGGAAGGCGCTTTACGACTGGGAGTATGGCAAGCAGCTGCTCTATACTCAACTGCTGCGCACCCAGCTGGACAACTACCTCTCGGTGTCGTCCGACCTGCGGGAAGCGGTCGAGCGTCTTTCCGCCGAGGAAAGCCTGTTTTTTTCCAAGAATTTCCTGGTTCAGCGGCCTATCCTGCGCAGTTTCCTTTCCGAAAAACGATCCCTGCTTCTTATCGATGAGATCGACCGCTCCGACGACGAGTTCGAGGCGCTGCTTTTGGAGTGCCTGAGCGACTTTCAGGTTTCGATCCCCGAATTGGGGGTGATCGAGGCCAAGCGGAAGCCTTTGACCATCCTGACCAGTAACGGCACCCGGATGATCTCCGACGCGTTGCGCCGGCGCTGTTTGTTTCTTTATATCGGTTATCCGGAACTGGAGCGGGAGGTGGCGATCGTTCGGGTGAAATTCCCCGACCTGTGCGAGGTGCTGGCGCGCCAGATGGTGGAATTCCTGCGCAAGGTCCGCGAACTCAACCTGCGCAAGCCCCCGAGTGTCTCCGAAACCCTAGACTGGGCGCAGGTGCTCTCGATCCTGAAGACAACGGAGCTTACCCCGGAGGTGGTCGCCAATACGGTGGGTGTGATCGCCAAGCACCAGACCGACCTGCAAAAGGTGACGGAACTGGCTGTCAAGGAATTGGGCTAGTCATGGAACGGATAATCGTTCGCTTCGTAGCCGCGCTGCGTGAAAGCGGCATCCGTGTCTCGCCCAGTGAAAGCCTGGATGCGGTTCAGGCCTTGGCGCTGGCCGGAATGGAAGGACGCCGGTTATCGCGCCAGCTCCTGCGCCTGACGCTGGTGAAGAACGTCAATGACATCGCCCTGTTCAATGAGGTCTTCAACCGGTTTTTCAGCCGCTTCCAGTCCGTCGACCCGGATCTCGATATCCCCGATCTCATGGACGCCGCCATCATCGGCATGGAGGGGGAATTCAACTACCTGGACCAGCTGCCGGGTGATGATCACGACGAGAACGGCCCCCTGCTCAAACTTGACAGCGATATCAATCCGGAAGATTTGGCCGAATTGAAAAGCCTGCACGAGATCGACCCGGACGATTCCGACGGCAATGAAATAGTCGTCCAGATGAAGGGTTACCGCGGGAAGAGCAAGGCTCCCCGGCCGACGCGACGTTACACCCAGAATCCGCTCACCATCGAACTCAATAAAAGTAACCCCGTGGATAGGGGGATCACCTTTTCCCCGGAAGAACAGGCCGAAATGCAGGACGTGGTCTCCCGTATGATGCTCCGTCTCAGGAAGGACATGCGGCGCATGAAGAACAATCAGAACCGCGGAAAACTGCACGTCATCAAGACGATCCAGAAAAATTACCGGCACGACATGGTTCCCTTCCAGGTGGCGCTGCGCCGCAAGCGCCGGGAAAAGCCGCGCCTGGTGGTCCTTTGCGACGTCAGTTTTTCCGTGAGCCACGCTTCCCGCTTCATGCTGCTGCTGCTCCATACCCTGCATAACCAGATGCTGGACGTCCGCAGCTTCATCTTCAACCGGGAGGTGGCGGAAATCACCGAAATGCTCGCCAATATGCCGGTCAACGACCTGATGGAAACCATCGATCAGGGGGACATCGTCGATCTGGATGCAAACAGCAGTTTCGGCCAGGTGTTCCTCTCCTTCAAGAAAAGGTATCTGGAGAACCTGCGGGGGAGGCCGGCCTTCATCATCCTGGGAGACGCGCGCAATAACTACGACGAGGCCAACGACTGGGTGCTGGACGAGATCCGCGAGAAAGCCCGCTACATGCTCTGGCTTACCCCGGAAGAGCGCGATACCTGGAGCCGCGGCGATTGTCTGATGGAGACCTACGGCTCGTATTGCGACAAGGTGGAGGTCGTGAAAACGGTCGAGGAACTGAGCCTGGTCGTGGAGGAGCTATTGCGCGACATTTACGCGGATCAGGCCCATCCACTCGACAAGAAACGGCTGCGGGAAGCCAAGGCGGCGGAAACCTACGATTCCAAGGATTATTACACCCGTGGCGCAAGCGGCGGCGGCCAGCCGAGTCTCGACCCCGGCGGGCGCAGCCATTGGTGACCATGTGACAAGGGGAGCAGCAAACCGACATCTAACGCTGGTAGAAACGATATTTTTGGAGAAATCATGGACTGTAATTGCGAATCCCACAAAATGCACATCTGTTCTCTCAAGGCGAGGGGGGATGAAGAATCCATCAAGGCCGTGACGGACAACCCGACGGTCCAATGCCGCCAGTGCGGCGCCCAGGCGAACAGCATTGAATACATCTGCGCCGCTCACCTGAAGGAGGATGCTCCCAATGTGGAAGGGGGACATGGCAGCGTCGGGCTGGACGAGATCGGCAAGGTGCACGCCGGCTAGCCGCGGAAGCGGACGCACCTTTTTCCCCTGTCGATGAGGCAGGGAATTTTTTGTCTCAGAGCGGCAAGGAGAACCTCATGAGCCGTATGCTCTGTGCGCCAGGCAGGTATATTCAGGGAGCCGGCGCGATCAAGGAAATCGGTGGCCAGGCCGCGCAACTTGGAAGATCGGCCCTGCTCATTGGCGGGAAAACCGCTCTTTCCCTCTGCGCGGATGATATTTCGGCAAGCCTTGGGGAAAAGGGAGTCGCCTGTTTCCAGGACTGTTTCCGTGGCATTTCTTCCCGGCCGGAGATTACGCGTCTGGCTGAGCTGGCCAAATTGCACGGTGCTGACCTGGTGATCGCCCTGGGTGGCGGCGCCGCGATCGATGCCGGCAAGGCGGTGTCGCATGAATTGAAGGTTCCGGTCATCGTGGTGCCCACCATCTTTGCCACCGACGCACCCTGCTCGGCCTTGTCGGTCATTTATTCCGAGAGCGGTGCCTTCGAAAGCTATCTGCGGCTCCTCAAAAATCCGGATTGCATCCTCGTCGATACAACCTTGGTCCTGCATTCCCCGGCGAGGTTTCTGGTCGCCGGCATGGGCGATGCCCTGGCGGCGTTCTGGGAATCGGACAGCTGTGCCCGAAGTGGCATGCCAAACCCATTGACAGGGGGAGGGCGACCAACACAGGCCGCCAGGGCGCTTTCCCGGCTCTGCCGTGAGACCTTGCTGTCATTTGGCCTCCAGGCAAAGCTTGCCGTGGAGAGTCATGTCGTCACCTCCGCCGTCGAATCCATTGTTGAGGCGAACCTTCTGCTGAGCGGGCTGAGTTCAGAAAATGGAGGTCACGCCGGGGCGCACTCCATTCATAATGGCTTGACGATGCTGGAGGCGACCAGGACCAAACTCCATGGCGAGAAGGTCGCTTTCGGCGTCCTTGCCCAGTTGGTGCTGGAAGAGCGCCCGTTCACAGACATAAGTGAAGTCCTTGAGTTCTGTTCCTCGGTGGGACTGCCTACCTGTCTTGCCGATATTGGCCTCCAGAACCCTTCCCGCGATGATATCCGGTCTGCTGCCGAGGCGGCAACGGCGCCAGGAGAAACCATTCACGCAACCTGGTTTCCCGTCACGGCGGATATGGTCGAGGCCGCCATCTGGGACGCTGACGTCCTGGGCGCCGCTTTTGCCAAAACCAAGTCCTCCCCAAACACCCGCTAGCTGCCACGATCCACTCAAAAGAGTACCTCCAGTCATTCCCTATCGTCCCGTTGCTCCTCCCTGTTTGGCTGATTTTATTGCTATCTGCGTAATTTATCCCCTTCCCGTGGAATGTATGCTGTAAAATGCAGAACAAGAGTTTATTTATCTGTAGACAAAATCCACGTTGTGGAGAAAAGGGACAACCGGCCCGACGTCTGGATAGCTCCGGTTTCCTGGTATTGCCCGATTACTCCACACTTTTACACCTATTCGCCACGCCAGCCGTCCCTGGGCCGTCAGGAATACATAGATAAATCGACGTTTTAAAAATTGGCACCGGCGTTGCAATAGATTTGGTATACAACGACGCATCGTATCCGGTGCGGCACAACAGTCAAGAAAAGGAGAGCAAAATGGAAACCAAGAATGACGCAGTCGAAGTGTGCAACGAAGAGCCCCGTATCCTCGAAGAGATCAACGTTGAAGAACTCGCCATAGACGGCATCTGCGGGGTTTACTAAGATGGCTGCGGCAGGCATAACGCTGCACCCCGCCTGCCGCGTTCGGCGTGAAGGGTTCGGCCTCCTGTTTTACGATATACGGGGGCCGCGCCTGCTTTTCGCCGAAACCGGCGACCTCATTCCGGTCGATTTTTTCGGAACCGTGAGAGGCAGGGATGAACTTCCCGACGGGGTTTCGGATCGGGAGCAGGCGGTGCTTGGGAAGTTCGTCACGCAACTTCTAAATAAAGGATTCCTCCGTGAGCAATCGATACGTTGATATGGGGCTGCGCGCCCCGGTAAATCTGACCTGGGAAGTGTCACTGGCCTGCAACCTCCGTTGCACGACCTGTCTTTCCTCCTCGGGAGAGCCGGCCGTCGGCGAGCTCACCACGGCCGAGGCGCTCGACCTGGTGGAGCAGGTGCACCAGGCAGGCGTCTTCCAGATCAACTTCGGCGGCGGCGAGCCGTTCATGCGCCCCGATTTCGAGCAGATCCTGGACGCCTGCCACGTGCGGGGGATCATGACCTGCATCTCCACCAACGGGACCCTGATCGACGCCGGACTGGTCTCCCGTCTCTCCGCGAGCCGGCTGGTGGCGATTCAGGTCAGCCTGGACGGGGCCACTCCGGAGACCAGCGACGCGATCCGAGGCCGTGGGGTGTTCGTCAGGGCGGTTGCCGCGATCAAGCTTTTGGCGGCAAGTTCCATCCCCACCAGCATCAACACCGTACTCACCACCCAGAACGCCAGCCAGATTCCGGGCATGTATGCTCTGGCCCAGTCCCTCGGCGTGTCGCTCCGGGTGAGCCGCTTTCGCCCCTCGGGACGGGGCGCCGAGAACTGGGAAACTCTCCGGCCCACGCCGTCCCAGCTCATCGAGTTCTCGGACTGGCTGGCCCAAAGCGGCGACGTGCGGACCGGCGACAGCTTCTTTTCGCTCACCTCCCAGGAACGCCAGGGTCTGGGTCTGAACCTCTGCGGGGCGGCCAAGCTCACCTGCTGCGTCGGCCCCACCGGCGACATGTACCCGTGCGCCTTCCTGCAGACCGAGCGCTTCCACGCCGGGTCCCTCCGGGAGCAGAGCTTCCAGGAGATCTGGGACGGCTCGGAGATCTACGCATCGTTTCGCAGCCTGAGGATCCATTCCTGCGAGGAGTGCACTCGCTTCGACCAGTGCCACGGCGGTTGTCCCGCGGTTGCCTGGCATCTGAAAAACGACCTTAGCGGCGGTGACCCCGAGTGCCTGGAGCGCTGCGTCACCTCCATCGCCGACACGGCAAAAACCGCGGCGGCCGCCTGAAGCAGAGGCAAGGTCCCCCTTTCCTGAAAGGGGAGCGGCGGGATGTGAAGGACCAGGACATCCCCAGCCCCCCTTAAGGCAAGGTGGGAGATAAAAACTTTGAGGAGCTACCACCATGATGTTTCCCAATCTGTTCTCGCCCCTGAAGATCGGGTCGGTCGAAGTGAAAAACCGGATCTCCTTTCAGCCGCACCTGACCAATTTCGCGGTGAACTGCTCCCCGAGCGAGCGTCAGATGTACTACTGGGGGGAGCGGGCCAAGGGTGGAGCCGGACTCATCATCACCGAAGAGATGAGCGTGCATCCGACGGACATGGCCTATGAAAAACTGATCGACGTCTACCACCCCGAGGTCATTCCCGGGTTCAGGAAGATCACCGATTACGTGCACCAGTTCGATGCCAAGATGTTCGCCCAGCTGAACCACAACGGCCAGCAGTGCGACGGCGCCATTTCCAGGCTTCCGGTCTGGGCCCCCTCGCCCATGCCCGACGTGCTGTTCCGCGAGACCCCGAAGGCGATGGAGCCTGAGGACATCGAGGAGGTGGCCCGCTACTTCGCCAAGAGCGCCATCCACGCCCGCGAGGGCGGCTTCGACGGGATCGAGCTGCAGTTCGGCCATTCCAGCCTGGCGCGCCAGTTCCTCTCACCGCTGACCAACTTTCGCTCCGACGAGTTCGGAGGAAGCCTGGAAAACCGTCTGCGGGCGCCGCTCAAGTTCATCTCCGCGGTCCGAAAGGCCGTGGGGAACGACTTCACCCTCGGCATCCGGATGTGCGCCGACGAGATGATACCGGGCGGGCTCGACCTGGGCCAGGTGCAGGAGATCTGCGCCCAGATCGAGGCGAGCGGCCTGATCGATTTCATGGACCTTTCCATCGCCACCTTCTACAACCTCTACCTGGTGGAAGGTTCCATGCACACCCCGCTCGGCTACACCATCCCGCTCGCGGCGGGGATCCGGGAGAAAATCAAGATTCCGGTCTTCTGCACCGGCCGCATCAACGACCCGGTACTGGCCGAGAAGGTGCTCGCCGCCGGGCAGGCGGACATGATCGGCATGTGCCGCGCCCTGATCTGCGATCCCTTCCTCCCGAAGAAGGCGTTCGAGGGGAGGCTGGAGGACATCCGCTACTGCGTCGGCGACAACCAGGGGTGCATCGGAAGGATGGGTGTCAACAAGTCCCTGGGCTGCGTGCAGAATCCCGCCGTGGGGTGCGAGCAAGAGTGGGGCGAGGGAACCTTAAAGAAGGCCCCGGTGCAAAAGAAGGTAACCGTGGTGGGAGGTGGCCCGGGCGGGATGTGGGCCGCCAAGATGGCCGGCCGCAGGGGGCATAAGGTGACCCTCATGGACCGCAACGAGGCCCTCGGCGGGCAGATACTGACCGCCATGAAGGGAGCGGGGCGCGACGAGTTCGGCGTCATCATCAGAAACGAGAAGGGACAGGTGGACAAGGCCGGCGTGACGGTTCGGCTCGGCGTCGAGGCGACCTGCGAGCAGCTCCTCGGCGAACATCCCGACGTGGTGATCGTCGCCACCGGGAGCGTTCCCAAGGAGCATCCGGTGGGCGGCGCCGACGGCCCCGCGATCTACAACGTCTGGCAGGTGCTGAACAGCGAGGTTGAACTCGGGGAAAAGGTCTGCCTGATCGACTACGACGGCCATCACCGCGCCAGCGCCACGGCCGAGTTCCTGGCCAACCAGGGGAAAAAGGTGCACATCATTACCCCGAGCCTCTTCGTCGGCGCCGAGCTCGGCCCGAGCCAGGACCTCTATCTGGCCCGGCAGCGGCTGCTGCAGAAGGGAGTCACCTTCACCCCGGACATCGCGGTGATGGAAGTCGCGGGCGAGGCCGGCGCCAAGACCGTCAAGGGGTTCAACGTCTACTCCAACATCTGGGACCAGTGGGGCCCCTTCGATTCCCTGGTGCTCGCCATGGGACAGAGGGTGGAGGACGAGCTCTACCTCTCCCTGAAGGGCAAGGTCCCCGAGCTGTACCGGATCGGCGACTCCGTCGCTCCCCGCAAGGTCGACATGGCCATCTGGGAAGGCCACCGGGTCGGGAGGGAGATCTGATGGCGGAAAAGGGCAACATCCTCGTTTTTATCGATCTGCCCGATGGGTGCCTGGACGAGACCGGCAGGGGGCTCCTTTCCTACGGGGCGCGCCTTTCGGGAATCGTAGGCTCTCCCTGGGAAGTGGTGGTCCCGGTCGCTCCCGGCGAGGAGGCCCGGGCCGGGTTCGCCTCCTTCGGCACCCCGAAGGTCACCTCCCTGGAGGGGGGTGCTATTCTCCTTGACGTCCCCGCGCACCTAGGCGCGGCACTCGCCTGGTTCGCGGCCAAACGGGGGGCCACGCTCCTCCTTCTGCCGCATAACGACCTGGGGGCGACACTCGCGCCGGTCCTCTCCGCGGCTCTCGACGCGGCGCTTATCACCGAGGCGGCGAGCGTGGCCAGGAGCCAGGTCGGGGTGGAAATCACCCGGCAGGCGCTCGGCGTGAGGCTGGCCGAGACCAGGAGCTGGGACGGAGTCCGTCCCCTGGTGCTGACCGTGCCGGTGCGGGCCCTGAGCCAGGTGCTCATGGCGACGGTGCGACCCAGTTCACCGGAGTATCTGTTCCATTGTCCCGCCGCTCCTCCCGCGGGCGAAACTGCGCGGGTCACCGGCCGCATTCCCGCCGACCCCCAGACCGTCGATCTGAGCGACGCGGAGGTGATCTTCAGCGCCGGCAAGGGATGCGACCCGACCAGCTTCGGTCAATTGAAGGAACTCTGCGCCCTTTTGAACGTTTCCTGCGGCGTCACCCGGCCGGTGTACGACCTGGGGTGGACCGGATTCGAGCGGATGGTGGGGCAGACCGGACGGAGCGTGGCTCCCAGGCTTTACCTCGCGCTCGGCATCTCCGGCTCCATGCACCACGTGGGAGGCATCAAGGATTCGCGCAGGATCGTGGCGGTCAACTCCGACCCGAAGGCCCCGATTTTTCCGAACTGCAACGAGGGGTACGTGGCCGATCTGAAGGAGCTGCTGCCGCGCCTGATCGATCGGGCTAAAAGCGCCCTGGGAGGTGCCGCATGACCAGGACCTATCAGGCAATCGTGGTGGGCGCCGGTCCCGCCGGCTCCGCCGCCGCGCTGACCATGGCGCGGGCGGGGCTGGACGTGGCCCTCGTCGAGCGGGGGAGCTATCCCGGCGAGAAGAACATGTTCGGAGGGGTGCTGCACCGGCTCCCCGAGCTGGAAAAATTCTTTCCCGACTTCTGGAACCGCGCCCCGCTGGAGCGGCACATCGTCAAGAAGGGTGTCACCTTCATGACCGGCGACTCCAGCTTCAACACGACCATAGAGGCGGGGAACTTCGACAAGGCCCCCTACAACGGCTACACCATATTCCGTCCCCGTTTCGACCGCTGGCTCGCTGAAGAGGCGGTCAAGGCCGGGGCCACCCTGATCACCCGCGCCTGCGTCGACGAGGTGACGTTAAGAGACGGCAAGGTGACCGGGGTCACCATCCTGGACCGCAAGGGGGCGATGGCGGCACCGGTGGTGATCGCGGCCGACGGCGTGCTCTCCTTCACCGCCCTCAAGGCGGGGCTGCGCCGTCCCACCTTCGATCCTGGGCAGATGGCGGTGGGGGTCAAGGCCCTGCTCGATCTCCCGAGCGATGCCATCAACGACCGCTTCGGGCTGGCCCGGGAACAGGGGTTCGCCAACGAATTCGTCGGCTGCACGGCCGGGGTGCGCGGCGGCGGCTTTCTCTACACCAACTACGACTCGCTCTCCGTGGGGCTCGTCTTTCATCTGGCGAGTCTCAAGGAAAGCGGCAAGACCCCCTACGACCTCCTGAACGCTTTTCTGGAGCAGCCCCAGGTCGCCAAGATGGTGCGCGGCGGCAGGCTCCTGGAATACTCCGCCCACCTGATACCGGAGGGTGGCTACGACATGATCCCCGAGTTGTACGGCGACGGCATCCTGGTCGCAGGCGACGCGGCGGCTCTTTGCAACGCGACGGGGATGAACCTCGAGGGGATCAACCTCGCCACCCATTCCGGGATCCTGGCTGGGCAGGCGGTGGTAGCCGCGCACGCGGAGCGGGATTTCAGCCGCAGGGGGCTCTCTCTCTACAAGAAGCTGCTCGACGACAGCTACGTCATGAAGGATCTAAAGCAATACCGGCGCGCGCCGAAGATGCTGCACAACAACCGGATCTACCAGGAGTATCCGGAGCTGGCCTGCTCCGTCATGGAGTACCTGTACAAGATCAACGGTGGGCCGAAGGAGAACCTGTCCAAGCTGTTCCTCAAGGCCGCGAAGGAGAAGGTGGGCCTCAAGAACCTGGCGGCGGACGGCTTCAGCGCATGGAGAGCATTATGAACATCGACGAGATTTTCGACTTGACCAGTTTCACCATCGACCGCGAGCCGCATATCGTTCTCGACACCGAGGTCTGCGTGGGATGCGACGCCAGGGGGTGCACCAACTCCTGTCCCGCCCGCTGCTACACCTGGAACGAGGAGGAGAGCAAGATGACCTTCGTCCACGACGGCTGTCTGGAGTGCGGCACCTGCTACGTGGTTTGCGGGCGCAAGGCGTTTACCCGCTGGCGTTACCCCCGGGGCGGATTCGGGGTCGCCTACCGGATGACATAGCTACTGGCGCGCAAAGCATGACCACAGAGGTACACGGAGAGGTACTTGGAGTCACACAGAGGAAAACCGAAACCGGGATTGATTGAAAACCTGAAATTTTAGCGGTTTTGTTCAGACGTCCTCTGTGAACCTCCATTTGCCTCTGTGTTCCACTGTGGTTAGGCCTTTGATCCAAAAAGCCTTAACGGCTTAAAGACTCATCGACTTTACGACTCAACTGTTTAACGGCATACCGCCTTACGGAGCTAGCCATGCCCAACGGAAAACTCGACATACTGGTAATCCTTCGCGAGGTCAGCGATCCCCGTCCCCCCGCCCGCACCACCACCCGGGGCGCGGGGGTGAGCGATCGGGGCTTGCGGCGCCTGCCGAACCCGGCCGACCTCGCGGCATTGGAGCAGGCGCTTTGCCTCAAGGACAACCTCGGCGCCAAGGTGACCGTCCTCGCCGTCGGACCCGAGCGTCTGGACGACACGCTCCGGCTCGCCTTCTCCATGGGGGCGGACCGGGGGATACGGGTCTGGGACCACGGCATGGAAGGCGGGGACGCCCGTGCCGACGCCCGGGTGCTGGCCCGGATCACGGCCATACTCTCCCCGACGCTGGTCCTCACCGGGAATCGCCTGGCCGACCGGGGCGACGACCCGGTGCCGGCATTGGCCGCCGCCCTGAACGTCGTTCCCTGCGTCGGCGCGGCGGTCTCTCTGACGGCGCAGGCCGGGGGGGTGCAGGTGACCCGCAAGGGGGACCGCGGCTCCCGGCAGACGGTGGTTGCCCCTTTCCCCTGCACGGTCCTTTTCGAGGAGGGGGTCACCCCGCGCTACCCTTCGGTCGACGCGGTCATCGCATCGCTGGCCGCTCCCATCGAACGCTGGAAGCTTCCCGAATTGGGGCTTCCCTTCTGGGAGATCGGCTCCCAGGGCGCCTCGCTCCC
>Ga0209125_1001157_pt1 | contig 26750 bp, 21 predicted proteins | sample BarGraIncub1131A_FD_184503 | JGI IMG/M metagenome (GOLD analysis project Ga0209125, IMG submission 184503) | Arctic peat soil microbial communities from Barrow, Alaska - Barrow Graham LP Incubations 11-31A (SPAdes) (version 2) | ecosystem: Environmental > Terrestrial > Soil > Wetlands > Peat... | reverse complement strand
AACCTTGAATCTTTAACCTTTAACCTTTAACCTTTAACCTTTAACCTTTAATATTAATCTTAAATCATGAATCTTAAAACTTAACCTTTTCAAACCCTGATACTTCTTAAATCATAAACTAACTTCTTAAATCAAAAACTAATTTGTAACTTAGATTAATGAATTAGGATTTGCGGGAAGAATTAAATTCTTCTTGGCTTTATTATAATACAATAAAACAAGCTTGTAAAGATATTTTTTGAATATTCTCATAATTTATTTAAAAATCTATTTTGACTAAGTATTTTGTTAAAACAAGCTTATTTGCTACTTTAATAAAGTACTAAACATCAAGACTACCCTTATTATTTAACACTTTAGCTTTTATATTTTTTTCTGTCTTAAGCTTAAGAACATACATTCCTGCCGCTCCAAACAATGCAATAAAGAATACCAATGGCCACACGGCTTGAACTCCTAAAATGTCCATATATTGGCCCATAAGTGACGTACCAAGCGCCGATCCTATTGCAAAGCTTAATGTTGTAACTGCATTAAATCTTGCTCTAAAATTTTGAGGGGTATTGTTTGCTATGTAAACTCCAAAATTCGTCACAATCATAATTTCTCCGATTGTCCATATAAGCGTTGATATTATAAAGAATGACATTGAATGGATAAATGTAATCATTCCAAAGCCAATAGCATATAAAATTCCAGACATAGCTATAGCAATTAATGGATGCCACTTCCGAATTTTATTAGTTATAAACATAGTCATAACAAGAACTGTTATAGCATTAAAGCTTATAAGAATGCCATAATTTCTTGCACCATTACTTCCAAAAATATGGTCTAGCATTATAGGTAGTGAAAAGACGTTCTGAGTATATGTAAAGCTTAAAAAAATATTAATTATAAGGAAAATTAGAATTTTAGGACGTTTAAACAAAACTGTAAAAACATTACCAGCCTCACTTTTTTCTTCATTTCTGATACATTCTACGTTATTGTAATCTGGCAAGGTTTCTTTTATATTTAATACTACTAGAATTACAGCTATTAGTGAAGTAATTGCATCACCTATAAATATAAGCGGTATATAATGTCTGAATAAAAATCCAGCCGCAAGTGGTCCCATTGCTGCTCCTAAGTTTATTCCCAAATATGATATTGAAAATCCAATTTGTCTTTTTTCAGCAGGCAATACGTCTGTTATAATTGCTGACATAATTGGACGAACTCCTCCATTAAAAAATGAGGATATACAAACAAGCGCAATAATAATTTTAGGATCACTAACGAACACACAAAAGAACAGAAAAATCCCAGCAGTCATTTGAAAAATAGCATAAGATTTTTTTCGTCCAATATGATCTGCAATTTTCCCTCCTGCAAAAGAGCCTGGTATTGATGATAAGGAGGTAAGCATAACCGCAAATCCTGCACTCTCATAATTAAGTCCCATTTTCTTAACTAAAAATAAAGTTAGAAATGGTACTACAAAATCACCAAACCGATTAGTTACTTGTGCTAAAAATATAATATAGATGCTTTTAGGTAATCCTTTATAGGTATCAAAACACTTCAACTTTATTAGCCCCCCATTTATATATTCTTATTATCATTTAAATGATTATGCTAGAATTTTACCTTAGGTCAATAAATAAGTAGCCAACTTATATAAAAAACTATAAACTGGCTACTAGAAAAACATAATTCATTTTCAAACCCTATATTATGCTTTATTTTAGTTCAACACTATTTTTATAATCTACTGTAAATGCCTCACCTTTTTTCATCAATATATGTCCTGAAGAGTAAGGACTGTTTTCTATGGTTATATATACTTTATCTACCCCGTAATATGCACCAAGTGTATTTGTAATACACTGTAAAATCAATCCTTCATAGCCGGAGCCTGCATTCATTTCGCTAACAAGTTCTTTTGTGAAATCTACATAAACTGTATTATCCTTGTTCAAATAAAGACTTTTTATTTTAACACTCGGCCCAAGAACTTTGCCAAAATCTCCTTTAGGTAAATCTTTAAAAGCTTTTTCAAAAATGATTTTAGTTATATCGTTAGTATTGAAGGATAACTGCTTATTTACGAAATATAACTTTTCATCATTTGCATTTGGATAATAAAATTTTACACCTTGAGTTAGTGGAGTATTTTTATTTATTTTACTTAAAGAAGAGGAAATTTCATCACCCTTTGTAACAAATACTGTTTTTACCAACCCCACTTTTGCTGCGTAATAGTCTAAGGTCTTATCTTCTTTATTCTCTGTAGTAACTTCAAGAGTTTTATATTTACCCAAAGGCGTAGTTACCTCAACATCTACATTTGATATATATCTTTTTCTATTGTCAGAAAGTGTCCAAGTGGTTCCTTTTACTAGTGGCTCTTTCAACAAAATTTCTTCTTTATTACTAGGGCTTTGAGTCAAATTTTCTCTATAATAACATTCAGCTCTAGATAGCAACATAGTCAAATTACCATTTTTATTTTCTAGTACCTTAACTACTTCTGTACCACCATTATTAGTTCTTAGTTGAACACGGTCTTCAGTTAAATAATCCACAAAAACATTATAAGAGGCATATTCATTTCCTTTCCCTTCATACACATATTTGGAGTTTTCACTAAAAGAAAAATAGTCCTTAATAGTCATTGGAGACTTAGTTATTGGAGTTTTAGTTCCTATTGGAGTTTTACTTTCTTCGATAGGTTTAACAACATTCTTATTTGAACAACTGCTTAAAAATGCAAGTGAAAAAATCAAACTAATAATCAACAAAAGTTTTTTCATTTTTTACCTCCTCTAAGGCTTATTTTAATATTATTATACATCTTTTAACCTTTTATTCCAATATCACTTTTATATACGAATTATTGACCATATTAGTTCAGGATAAATAGAAATTTTCTTTATATAATTGAACAATAATAAAGCTAAAATATCCTTATAAAAACGCAAAAAAAAAAAAATAGAAGCTAATTCCCATATATTAATCCCGATGGTATTAGCTTCTATCTTTTGTTAAATTTTCTTTCAATAACTCTCTCCTAACTAATTTCCCGCTCATAAATAGTATTGTCTCATGACTCCGATATTAAACTCTTAAGGTTTAATTTGGTACGGGTAACTTTAATTTATTTAATATTTTTTAAATTATCAGCAATGGATTCAAGTATCTTTCATAGGCCTAAAGGATATCTTTCTTCCATTACTTATGAATTAAGTTTTTGTTTATGCTGATTCAGCAGTTTTGAGATAAAGTTTCTGACTATACAAATCAGTTTAAATTCTTTTTTTCGGTGCAACCACCCCACTTTCGTTTATAATAAATGTCTTTTTTATATTATTAATTTTTGGGCCACACCCTTTCTTTTTTAATATTATTTTCTGTTTTTTTAATAATTTACCCTACACTCTGAATTGAAAGCTTTCTTCTTTGTGTAACTTTAGTATACAAGCCTTACTGAATTTTGTCAATAGCTATTACTAATTAACATTATGAATAATTAATGAATTATTCTGACAAAGGTTTTTATGGTTCTAATATTTATTTCGAGAGTCTATCTTTTCAGTGTGGGCAAAAAAAAGTTTTATCCCCCGTTGAGGATGCTTCCTTCTTAATTTAAAAAAACAGGTCATATACTAACAATTGCATAGTATATGACCTGTCTTATATTCATTTAACGATACTCTATTTAACTTCTCTTATAATTTTATTTTTAGAATCCAGATAAATATTATCTAAAACTTCTTTAGATAATTTATCATATACTACAATATTTACTCCATTATGTTTGTTTAAATATTCAACTTTATTTAAAAGCAAACTTGGCATATTTTTATCATCACTTTTAGTGGTTACCTTCAAATTAATATCTTTATCAAGTACAAGTTCCTTAGATAACTTAGAACTGCTAAGTATTTCAGATTGTACTTTATTGTCATTAATAACTGCAAGATAATTTGAACCGTCTTTATTCATCTGATTAACCTTTAATCCTAATTGTGCTAATGCCTCTTTCAACGCTACATTCTTTGAAATACTAGTATCATTAGAACTCGCAACTACGATATAATTTTTGTTTTTTAATAAGGAAATGTAGTTTTTAATATTTGTTTCCTTAGTAAGCGCAGTATTTGCTGCTACATATAAATAACGAGTATAATCCTCTTCCCACTTTTTATATTTTACATCCTCACGATGATCCGCTAATGTATTATTTTGTTTCAGAAATTCTCCTAATTTTAATGTGACTTTTTTAGCACCTGTAAGATTTAAGTGACCTTCATTAAACATATCTGTTTTAAAGTCAAAGCCCATTTCCTTTGTTATTTTATTATAATTAATGAAGGGGATATTATTTTTTTTTGAAATTTCCGCTATCTTGTTAAACATCTTAGCAGTTTCTTTCGTCCAATTAGTTGATTCAGCAGTACCATTATAATCATGTGGAGTAGTAGTAAAAACTAATTTGAAACCTTCTTTTTTTGATAGATTAATAATTTTATTCAGATATTCTTCTTGCTTAGGTGGAAGGTCTACCATTCCTGTTGTTGAAGGATCTGAAGTATTATCTTTTCCTATTGAATCACTTTCGGCAGCAAACCCTTTTTCATAATAAGCATTTGCAGGGTCAAATTCGAAATCATTTTTTGTTAACTCTTTCCAACGATCATGATATTTGAAAATTGGAAATAAATAGTTAATCCAATCCTTTCGAGGTGTACAATTAATAATAGCATCTATTTTATTTTTAGAAAAATTTAAGTTATCCAAGGCACTTCTTACATATCCCTCGGCACCAAATTCCTCAGTTAATCCTAAATAATATAAATCTACTACCACAATTGGATTTTTATGTACTTTTAAAGCTTCCTTTAGTACATAATAAGTTACGTCTATTGGTTGACCGCCAGTGGCATAGTTAAAGCTTGTTATTCCATACTGGTTCCATAGTATATTAGGACTTATTCCACTATTCATATGGCTAGAACCTAATAATAAAACATCCAATGGTGGTTGCGACGTATCGTATAATCCTTCTATTAATTTCTCACGATGGTTTGTTTTTATGATAAAAATGGAATTAAGGCTTAAATTAATTATAAACAAAATAATAATAAAGATAGACCCCTTTAAAATTGCTCTTTTAAACATGGATTATCCTCCTAAAATTGTGAATAAATAAATTGTTGCATACTATATCCTGGTCCATACAATCCTAGGATTAAGATAATTAGAACTGCAACTATATATGTGGTCCATCTAAATATTATATTTTGTTTAGATAGTAGAATTCTCAAATTCCGTTTTCTTTGTATCAAATCTACTATTATAATTAATACTATACCAACAATTGATATCATAAAATCTTTTGAGTCTAATCCTAATTTAAAGATAGATCCATCTAAAAGCGTCCAAGGATTAAAATAAAAAGAGTTCTTAATTATTGTTATAGCACTTAAAAATGATTTAGCTTTGAAAAATATCCAAGCAAAATTAACAAGCATAAAAGTTATTAATACTTGAAAAAACCTAAAGCTAAATGCTTTAGTTCTTATTTTAAAAGTTGTTATAACCTTTTCTTTGAATGGTTTGAGGAGATATGCAAAAATCTGATAGAATCCGTGAAGCCCACCCCAAATAATAAAATTAAAGGTAGCACCATGCCATAGACCACTTACTAAGAATACAATCATAATATTATAATAATTTCTTAATTTGCTACACCTATTCCCACCTAGTGGAAAATACAAATAATCTTTAAACCAACTTGTAAGCGAAATATGCCAACGACTCCAAAATTCTTTTATTGAATTTGCCAAGTAAGGTTGCTTAAAATTATTAGTTATCTTAAAACCTAAAACTTCAGCCGCTCCTCTTGCTATGTCTGAATAAGACATGAAATCAAGGTAGATTTGGAAAGTGAAAAATACTGTAGCTATCAAGACTGAAAACCCTTTATAATTATTAGGGTTATCGTAGACAGTATTAACAAGGATTGCTAATCTATCTGATACTACTATTTTTACAAGAGTACCCCATAACATTAATAATAGACCGTTTTTAACTCTAGAATAATCAAAAACATGTTTCTCATCAAACTGATGTAACATATTCTTAGATTTTTCAATAGGACCAGCAACAACTTGTGGAAAGAATGATACAAATAGAGCTAATTTTCCTAAATTCTTCTCCGCCACTACATCTTTTCTATAAACGTCTATAATATAGCTTAGAGCTTGAAGAGTATAGAAGGATATCCCTAAGGGCAATAGATATCTAAAGGTTGGCATATGAATTGAAATGCCAAATATATTTAATACTCGAGCTAAACTAGCATTAAAAAAATTATAATATTTAAACAAAAATAAGATACCCAAATTACTGGAAATACTTACAATGACCAATATTTTTTTTATTTGAATAGATTTTTTTTCATTACTTATTTTATTTGCATTTTCTATTAATAATCCACTAAAATATATAATGATAGTAGATGTTGCTATAAATATTACATATTTAGGGTCAGAACTCATATAAAATAAATAACTGCATATTAGCAGCCAAAACCATCGAAACTTATTGGGAATTATAAAATATATAGTAGAAATAATTAGAAAAAACATTACAAAAATTAATGAAGTAAATTGCATCCATATACCTTCTTTCTATTGTGAAGTAATATTAATAGACATAATTCTACAAATTATGCTTACTTATATATTATAACAACAAATGTATTATAAATACAAGTGCATTGTTTTTCAAATATTAATTAACATTAAAATAAATAGATAATAATATTATTATCTATTTTCAGAAAAATAACACTAACTAAAAGTCAGTGTTAAAATATCTATTAAACTTTATAGGGGGGTTCCTATGTTCTTATAATAAGCTTTTTATGTGACAGTTAAATGTCAAATATGATAATGAATTATGAACAACAGTTTATATTTCTAAACAATATTGTATATGAACCTAGCTTCTATAAATTATTTTATTATAAAAAAGGCAAAAAATAAAAGTGTTGATGAAAACAAATATTCCATCAACACTCTTAAAATCTATTTGTTGTATATATTAGATAAAATAATCTAATTAAGCCTCAACTACAGGTTCAGCAACAACTGCTTCTTCAGTAGTTTCTTCTTCTTCTTCTTCAACTTGTTCTTTTATTGGTATTATAGCTGCGTAAATTTGATCTTCCTCGTCAGTGATTTTAATTTTCTTATCTATATCAAAATCAACTATTGTAATTGTGTCTCCTAGTTTTTTTCCTGCTATATCAATAGTTACTACATCTGGCATTAAAGCCATGTTTCCAAAAACATCTATTTCAGATTTATGAATCTGTAACTGAAGTAGATTGTCTATAAGATTAGCTTCACCTTTGAATGATATAGGTAATTGTAATTTTATTTCATGATCCAAAGAAACAATTTGTATATCTACGTGGTTAATTTTTGCTGATACAGGATGTCTTTGGATTGCTTTTACAAATCCAAATTTCTTGTCCTCTCCGTATTTAACCCATACTTTCGCATTAGAACCATGTTGTGCAAGAATCTTTCTTAGGGGTAATAATTCAAACTTTACAGAAATTGCTTCTTTAATATTATCGCCGTAAATTACACCTGCAATAAAACCGTCTTCTTTAAATCTTTTATTTCCTGGAATTCTTTCAAATGCATCTAAAATAACTTTTTCCATAATAATAATACACTCCTCTTGGCTTATAAAGCCATCCTTTGGCTTATATAGCCGTTTGCTTATTCTTTTGCATACATATGTTACCGATAATAATTTTCATATTATATTATTTTGTTTTTATAACCAATAAAAAAAACCAGCATCATTACTCAAAAGGTAACATTAGTAATTAAAACATATTTACATTATAGCACATAATCGCAAATAGAAGTTATTGATTATTTTATCAATTTAGTAAAAAATTTTGTTCTTTGCTAATATAACTCTTCAATTATTTTTTATAAACTGATATACTTATATTTATAGATATTGATTGGAGGGATCACATTGATTCGATATAGAAAAATACCCTTTATACAGCTTATCCCTATAATTATAATAACTTTTCTTCTTTTTAGAATAGTAAATAACCTTGAAAATATAGGTGATATATTTAATAAAATTGCTTCATTACTTACTTATTTTATCTGGGGTTTCTTTATAGCTTATTTGCTTAATCCGCTGATGGTATATATTGAAAAAGAAACGAAAATAAAAAGAGTTTATAGCATAAGCATAATTTATACTATATTTATAGGAATAATATTTTTAATAATTACTTTAATTACCCCTAATGTTATTAAAAGTGCCATGGATTTATTTAAAAACATTCCTGAATTTGCAGATAAATCATATAAATGGTCTACTAATATTCTATCTGAAAATAAACTATTAAATAAATTTGATATTACCTCTTACTTAAAAGATTATCTTGCTACATTTAATAAAGATCTATCAACATATTTCGCCCCAGGTTTACAGGTGATAATTGATTACCTAATGGGTTTAAGTTCACTACTTATAAAATTAATGACTGGAATCGTAATTTCAATTTATTATTTATTAGATAAAGAATCCATTATTTACAATTTCAAAAAGTTCATTTATTCTATTTTAAATGAACCTCACTCTATTACATTAATTGATTTTGGTAAAATAGTTAATGTAACTTTCAAAAAATATTTTATAGGAAAAATAATTGACTCAATTATTTTTGGCATTATTACTTTTATAGGATTTATGATATTAAAAATACCTTATGCATTGCCTTTTAGTTTAGTAATATGTGTAACAAATATGATTCCTTATTTCGGAAACATTATGGGAATGGTACCCGCTGTTATGATAACATTATTCTATAGTCCATTAAAATCTGTAGAGATAATACTATTTATTACAACCTTAAGTAATATAGACGGATGGTTCATATCACCGAAAATTATAGGAGATAAGGTGGGCCTTAGTCCTCTACTTATAATACTAGGAATTATTCTTGGCGGAGGGCTTTTCGGAATTTTAGGAATGTTACTTGGAGTTCCAATTATAGCCTTAGTAAAAATCTTATTGGAGAATTTCATGAATAAAAGAACCGAAAACAAAATAATTCAATAACAATAATTATATTTTTCAATCAAAAAAAAGTACGAAATAAAAATATTCGTACTTTTTTTGCCTACTCTTCCATATAAGTGATATTACCATCAAAAATATAAGTCAAAGAAGTTTTTGTGCCTTCTAGCGCATACATCATTTTTTCTATAACAACTTGTTCTTCCTTATTGGTTGTTATAGAAAGTTTATCTTCTTCATTAACTTCAGACTTTAAATCAAATTCGTATATAAAATCATTTATAAGTCTTATCCACTCAGATGTATCATCAGACCCTATGTTTTGTTTCTTTGCGAAATTCTTTAATGTTTTATCTAATTGTTTTTTTGAATATTTCAATATATTTCCCATTGTTTTGCCTCCTAATTCTAGCCCTGTTAAAGTATACCACAAAAACTGAACTCACACCAAAGTTTATACCTACTAGCCAAGAGGACTAATCGTGCATTATAAAAACGCCCTTGTAATTTCATGAATTACAAGAGCGTTCCTCTTTAATTACTATTTATAGCTGAGCACTTACATAGACTCTAGCCTTGTATTTGTTTTCTTAAAGCATCAACTTTTTTGTCTTTCTTATTGTTTTCAAGCATCATAAATAAGTAAACTGGAATACCTAATAACATTAGTATAAATCCATACATTACAACTTCTGCACCTGTTCCATATATTGCATATATAGAATATCCAAAAGCAAGCAATGCTACAAAAGAATTCTTCAAGAAATTCCAAATATTAAAATCTAATGAGTGTTTCTTTAAAAGCACTATATCTGCTGCTGCAGAAAAAGCATAAGCAGGCAAGAATGCCAAAGTAGCAAGTAATAACATAAAGTTAAATGCAGCATTTAATGAGCCTACGTAGTTTAATATAAGAAGTATATTAGCTGCAACACCACTTATTAAAAGTGAAGCTACTGGAGTCTTATATTTTGGATGTACTCTTCCAAATACTTCTGGGAATAATTTATCCTGAGAGGCACCAAATGCACTTCTAGCAGTTGTTAATATCCATCCTGAAGTGGCTCCAAGAGTAGATATAATAGCACCTATTGCTATGAAGTTCCCACCCCAAGTTCCGCCAGTTGCAGCGTTTATTATATCTGCAAGAGGAGCTTTTGAAGTAGCTAATGTGGCTTGATCTAAAACACCCATGGCAACTACTGAAACAATTAAGTATACAGCTGCTGCAATTAAAGTACCATATATTGTACTTTTTCTTATATTTTTTTCTGGATCTTTAATTTCTCCTGCAGGAACTGTTGCACTTTCTATTCCTACAAAAGCCCATAATGCAATTGCAATTGCTGCTGGTAATGTACTCATTCCTGAAACCTTAGCATCAGATACTGTACTAAGCATAGCAGGGTTAAAATGTAGTCCTGCAATTATAACAAATACTACCAAGGCACCTACTTTAAGTACTGTTGTAACAATACTAACAACACCTGCACCTTTTACACCAAGAATATTTACTATGGTAAATAACCATAATACGCCTGAGGTAATTAAGAATGCCATTATTGGAGTAGTTGCACCTGGAAAAAAGTAAGTAAAATAAAGCATAAATGCAGTTATAATAGCTGCGTTTCCAACCCATGCACCTATCCAATAGGTCCATGCAATTAAGAATCCTGCAAAATCACCAAAGGCGGCTCTTGTATATACAATTGGCCCCCCTGTTCTTGGCATTGCTGTTCCAAGGCTTGCAAAACTTAACGCAATTAGTAGTGATCCAATAGCTGTAATTACCCAAGCTATCATAGCGGTTTTAGGATTTGATGCAGCAGCGAGTGATGCAGCAGATGTGAAAATACCAGACCCTATACAGTTACCTACAACAATAGCAGTTGCAGCGGCGAGACCCAGCTCTCTCTTTAATTTCACGTTTCCTGAAATGTTAATATCATCAACTTTACTCATAATATGCCCCCTTATTATTGTGAAAAAATTTTACTATAGCACTTCAAATAATGTTTGTCCATAAAACCTCCAAACTATAATTAATTTTAAATAATTTATAAATATATATAAATATAGCATATTTTTATGATAAAAACATTATAATTTTTTAAATTTTCTAAATATTTTAATAATCATGCCATGGTTCTTTTTATGCATTTATCTTAATATTCAGATTATTGTCATTTTTTATGTCCATTCCACCAATAACAATTAACTGCTATGTACTATCTATATAATCAAAACTACTTTAATACTAAGAAAGAAAAAAATGGGTAAACTATGTTCAACATATATTAAGCTCTCTAATAGAAAGGAGATATTTATGAATAATAAAGATATTGAACCCACACAAAAAACAAATGATGGATTATTTGAAGATGATAACTCTAGTGATGTTTGGACGGATGACATGTTTAACATATCTAATATATCTAACATGATTAGTATGTCTAGTAACCCTAATATGCATATGCCTAACATGGTTAATATGCCTATTAACCCTAATATGTATATGCCTAATATGCCTACCATTGTTAATGTTAATAATGATAACCTAGTGCAAAAGAATAAGAAATAGAATTATTCATTATATATAAATATTTTAAAATCACAATAGTTTGTAGAATTATTGTGATTTTATAGTTGAATAAAAAGCAGTTCCTAAAATAATAATACCGCCTACAACTTCTCTTACAGTTGGAACCTCACCAATGATAATTAGGGCAAGAATAATACCATATACTGGTTCCAAACTAGAAATAATGCCTGCTGTTTGTGTTTTAACATTTTTTAATCCATTAATAAATAACGAATGAGATATTGCAGTAAAAACAATACCTAATAAAATTAGTAATAATATATCCATTGGTTTAAAAATAGGTTTTATTAAAAATAAAAAAGGAATTAATACAAGTGTAGCTACGAATTGTTCATAAAAAGCAATGGCTACGCTTGAATATTCTTTTACATATTTTCTATTAAACATGGAAAGAATTGCATAGGTGAAACTAGACAATATTCCCCACAGAACCCCTTGCGTTAAATTATCTCCTAGTTGAAACTTTGGAACTACAAGTGCTACTCCGAGTAAGGTAATAATCGCAATTACAATGTCTGACATCACAATTTTCTCTTTAAAGAAATACGGTTCAAGAAAAGTAACAAAAACAGGAAATGTAGAAAATATCAAAAGTCCTATCGCTACTGTAGAAACCTGAATAGATTTAAAAAAAGTACTCCAGTGAATTGCTAAAATTAATCCCATTATTGCAAAATAAAGATAATCCTTTTTATGTTTTAGTTTTATATCTTTCTTAAGAAAAAACATAACAACCAATAAAAAAACGCTTGAAAAGAAAACTCTCCCTAATACAATTATCATAGGTGGCAATAAAAGTAATTTCCCAAACAATCCTGATATACCAAATAAAAAAACTGCTAGATGAATTTGTGTCAGATTTTTATTTTTTGTATCCACATACACACTCCTTCTTTAGTTTATTTTCTTTAAACTCTCATAGGCTTTAAATTTTTATACATTAACTTCTTTAACAATTCTACTTTATTATCCTTATTATAAAAGTTATTCTACAAATATATTTAAAATCCTTCAAGCTTTGAGATGCTACTGAGGGTGTGAATGTGGAATTATGATTAATTATCTAAACTACCAGTTTTAATAACATTCTTATACCAGATAGCACTATCTTTCATAATTCTTTCTTGAGTTCCATAATTTACATACACCATACCAAAACGCTTCGAATAACCATATGCCCATTCAAAATTATCCATGAAAGACCATAAATAGTAGCCTTTAAGATTTCCCCCTCCTTCAATAAATTTTTGTAATGCCTGAAGGTGAACTTTAATATAGTTTATTCTATCTATATCATGAATCTTATTATCTTCTGTTACTTTATCATTAAAAGCAGCACCATTCTCTGTAATGTATAATGGCAGTTTTGTATATTCTTCCTGGATTCTTATAAGCAATTCATATAAAGAGTCAGGACAAATTTCCCAGCCCATTGCAGTTTTTTCTTTCCCACCATCAATCCCTTGGAATTTAAGTTCTGAATCTGCGGAATATTCTACTTTACTTCTACTGTAATAATTTACTCCTAAAAAATCCATCTCCGTAGATATAATTTCCAAATCTCCTGGTACTATATATTCTAGCTTTCCAACTATTTCCTCATAAAATTGAATCATGTCTTTTGGATAGCTACCCCTAAGCACTGGATCTAAAAACCATCTATTTGAAAAACCATCATTTATTTTTGTGGCTAAAATATCTTCTTCACTATTTGAGGCTGCATAAACGGGTGTTAAGTTCAAGGTGATTCCTATGTTACCATTTACAAATTTAAATTTTCTAAAAGCCTTTACTACCAAACCATGGGATAATAACAAATGGTGTGAAACCATTAATGCTTTTTTTAGGTCTTTATTACCTGGTGCATGTACGCCCATGTAATTTCCAACTAAGGATGCACAAAAGGGTTCATTATGAGTTATCCACAATGATACATCCTGTCCTAATTCCTCAAAGACTTTTGTGCAATAATCTTGAAACCAGTACGCACAATCTCTATTTTCCCACCCACCTAAATCCTCGGCCCATTGCGGCAAATCCCAATGATACAGAGTTATTGCTGGAGTGATGTTTTTCTCTTTTAAATCACTGATTAAATCTTTATAAAATTTCATGCCTTCTGGGTTATACTCATCCTTTGAAGGAAATATTCGAGACCAAGAAATAGAAAATCTATAGGAATTTACCCCTATCTCTTTTAGAATTTCTACATCACTTTTAAACCTATGGTAGTGGTCACAAGCAGTGTCCCCAGTATCTCCCATAAAAACCTTCCCTTTTGTTTTCGAAAAAGTATCCCAAATGGATGATGTTCTTCCACCTTCATTAAAAGCTCCTTCTACTTGGTAAGCTGCTGTAGCTGTTCCAAATATGAAGCCATTTTTAAATTTATTCATTTTAGCACCTCCTATAAACGCGTGTTTAAATGGTAACTCATTTATATCCATTTTGCAAGTCATTTAAATTGAATATTTGTAATTGTTCATGCTTTTAGTTTACAATAAACATAAAAACACAGTAGATTTATACTTGCTCTACTGTGTTTTTTATATTTACTTTTCTTTTGTGACATCTTCCCACTCAGATCTCAGTATTCCATATAGATACATATCATAACGTCTGCCATCCCTATGTATAAATTCTCTATAGACCCCTTCTCTTTTAAAACCTAATTTCTCATATAACTTTATAGCAGGTTCATTGTATTCAAGCACAGTAAGCTGTATTCTATGGAAATTTAGTTCCTCAAAGCCAAACTCTATTGTTAGTTTAAGAGCTTCCTCTCCATAACCGCATCCCCTATGATTTTCTCCTCCAATTCCTATATATATTATAGCGGTTCCATTATTCCAAGATATATCTTCAAATCCTGTAACTCCAATTAGTTCTTTTTGCTGAAGATTTTTCACAGCAAAAATATAAGCTGTATTTGATTTACGTATTTCACTAACTAATTCTTTTACATCTTCTATGGTCTTAGGAACTGAACTTACTATATCATAATGACGCATGAAAGATACATCGCTATACCATTTTTGAAATTCCAAAACATCTTCTTCATTTATAGAAGTTAGTTTTATTTTTTCACCAATCAAAAGATTTTTCATTCTATTACCTTCTCTCTAGCTTTAATGCCATATTTAGTCTCACCTAAGGGCGGAAATATGGTTAAATATACTTTATCTCCGAAAAAATAGACTAGCTGTGTGCTAGCCTATTTTATTAAACATCACTAACTAAACATTTAGAAAAACTAAAAATGTATTTTTTCTCTAATTTGAAAGGGTGATAAGATAGTTTAGATTTTCGTAGACCTGCGATCCCTAAGTCTTGTTCCCTGTTAATTATCTTAACATCACTAAAACACCTATCAATAAAAGTTTTGTTAATAAAGCTGTACACACCACTATAATCCATATCTGCCTTTTCTATATGAATTACTGCCAAATTATCATTTAGTTTTTCTCCTAAACTAAATGCAACTATTTTTTCATCTACGTAAACAGCAATACCTTTACTATTTATAATTTCAATGTTTTTAAGAACATCTTTTATTCCCTGTAATTCGTAATAAAGCATATCATCATCTTCTTCATTGCCTTCATACCATTTTTCTGCAGCTACTATTACATCACTTATCACTTGTTCCCCTTTAATGTCTTTAACTTCATATTGGTAACTCTTTATAAAAGAATTATAATGATTCTTTTTACCATGGAGCTTCTTACCAGAAAGCTTTATAAGTTTTTCAGCTTCATATAAATAATCGAAATTATCTCTATCTTCTTTTATACAAATATCCCTAACATCGTCATATATATTACTTATTTCTTCCATAAACACTTCGTCAAGATCTTTAAATAAGTAATGCATATTGTTTTCAGTCTTATAATCCATTAGTGCATCTATTATCTCTTTAAGATCTTCCGTGCTATAGCCTAAAGGCTGCATAAAATAGTATCTTCCTGAAAAATCCTTTTTCTTTATTATTAAAGCCCCTTTATGAATAGTAAAACAAATATCACAAGCCTCTCTCCATATATATAAAGTTGTAAAAGAATATTCACAGCTTAGAAATTTATATGGATATATAAATTTCTCAAATGTATCCTTGTCTTCTATTGTAAGTCTTTTAAAAATCATCATATCAACCTTTCCCCTTAGGATATACCATAAATATCATCATATTTTTACGTTCATTTATAATTTTATACTGTTTGTTCATTTTTTGCAAGTAGATACTTATATGAACCATAGTTACCAAGTTAATACCTATAATAACATAGTAGAATTTTTTCTGTAGTTATATTAATATATATATAATAATTAAGCATTTTATATATATCAATATAGTATATCATAATATCACAATATTGTGATATACTATATTAATAATAATATGATGTGATCTTATTCCTTTAACAATATACCAACTAACTTCATAAATTCTTTATATTGTTCCCATATAATTAATTTAAAAAACTATATTATTTTAGGTTACAATATATTTATTATTTTTATACTATTAATATTCTAGGAGGTGATGCATACTTGGACAATATTTCTCTTATATTAGCTTTTTCAGCAGGGTTACTTTCTTTTTTATCTCCCTGTGTTTTACCACTAGTGCCGGCCTACATTAGTTATATAACGGGAACAGCTATTGATGATTTAGATAATAAAAAAGCTAAACTAAATATATTATATAAATCTTTTGGATTTGTCATTGGTTTTTCTATTATTTTTATTTTAATGGGAGCTTCTATTACCACCCTTGGCAAAATCTTCATTTCAAATCAAACGGTTTTTAGAAAAATTAGTGGTTCTTTAATGATAGTATTCGGCCTTCACACCATGGGTTTATTAAAGATTAAACTACTTTATAGAGAAAAAAGATTTTTCTCCTTTAATAAAGCTAGCGGCAAATTCGGTTCTATACTTATGGGAATGGCCTTTGCTGCTGGGTGGACACCCTGCATAGGACCTATTTTATCAACTATCCTTATATATGCTAGCAGTTCTGAAACCATAGGGAAAGGTATCCTTCTGCTCAGCATATATTCCTTAGGTCTTGCTGTTCCTTTTATATTAACGGCACTTGCTATAGGTAGTTTTACAAAGCATAAAAATGCAATTTTTAAATATTTACCTATAATATCCACTTTAAGTGGAATATTACTAATTGCAATGGGTGTTTTGGTTTTCACAAATAAAGTAAACATTTTGAGCCGTTACTTGAATTTTTTTAATTTTTAACGACATTTCACATAAATGTAATAATTAAACCTATTGGAGGATTAATAATGAAAAAAATAATTTGGCCACTAGCTGTTATTTTAGTGTTTGGCATTAGTATTTATTCTGTAACTAATTACAATAAAAATAAAGCAGAGAAATTAGACATAGCCGCTAAAGAAAATGTTAAGGCAAAAATTGCAATCCAAAAATCAAAAGATTCTGCCGCCGCTGAAGGTGCTGGTACTACTAAATCTTCTTCCACTAATAAAATAGCTGCACTAGATTTTAAACTAAAAGATTTAAACGGTAAGGAAGTATCCCTTAGTGATTTTAAAGGAAAAAAAGTATTGCTAAACTTTTGGGCGAGTTGGTGCCCCCCTTGCAAAGCCGAAATGCCTGATCTTGAAAAATTATACCAGCAAACAAAGGATTCTGATTTAGTTATCCTGGCAGTAAATCTTGGTGAGGATAAAACCACAGCAAAATCTTTTATTGAAAACAATAAATATAACTTTACGGTTTTATTGGATTTAGATCAAGGCACGGCTAATCAGTATAACATTGTTGCAATTCCAACTTCTTTCTTTATTGATAAGGAAGGCAATATAGTCTCCACTTTTAAAGGTGGGATGACCCTAGAACAAATGAAAGATAATATTAGCAAATTATAATTTATTACTAAAATGGCAGAAAACCCTCACTGAAATATTAATTTTCAGTGAGGGTTTTCTTTGCAGCTATTTATATATATCGGAGAATTCTATTGATAAATTTTCGTCATAGTTTGTTTCAAATACCTCTTTATTTTTAAGATTATTTTCTTCTTGCGACGTATCAACTAATCTAACTGGTAGTGTTATAACAAATTCGCTTCCCTTTCCCTCAATACTAAAAGCATGAATTTCGCCGTCATGCATTTCTACAAGAGACTTTACTAATGCTAGTCCTATTCCGCTTCCTTCATTCTGTCTTGATGTAGATTTATCAATTTGAGCAAAACGTTGAAAAATAAATTCTAACTTATCTTTTGGAATTCCTATGCCGGTATCCTTTATGGATATCTCAATAAAATCACCTTTATCGTAAATATTAACTAGAATACTTCCATTTTCCTTTGTAAATTTAACTGCATTCGATAGTAAATTCAACATAATTCTTTCAATTTTTTCTTCATCAATTGCAATTGTTTTTTCTTCTATATCAGTATCAAATATAAGGGTTATTCCATGATTTTTTATATACTCAGCTACAGATTGCGATATTTCCTCTACAACATAAACTATGTCTCCATTTTTTAATTGAAGGCTTATGTAATCTGCCTCTATTTTAGTTGTATCTATTATATTGTTTATAAGTCTAAGTAACCTTAGGGAATTTTGATTCATGATATTGATATAATATTTTATTTTTTCTTCCCCTAATTTTTTTGACCCATCAAGGGATCTTATTAGTTGTATTGTGCTACAAATTACATTTAGAGGAGTTCTAAGTTCATGTGACAAATTAGCAAAAAATTCTGTTTTCACCTTATCATATGCCATAAGCTCTTCAACCCGTTTACTAGTTTTTTCGCCTTGCATGCTAAGTTCTTTAACTTGGTTATTGGCTATGCCAAGCTCATGGACTAAAGATAATGCTTGTTTCACCGAATGCTTTAAGGTTATCAAAGTATTTATTCTACACAATAGCTCATGCATATTAAAAGGTTTCCTTAAGTAATCATTTGCACCACATTCAAAGGATATAACTAAGTGCTCTAGGCTACTATTTGCAGTCATGATTAACACCGGTAGTTCAAAAATGGATTGTTTTTTCCTGATAATCTCGCATACCTTATACCCTGAAATATCTGGCATCATCATATCAAGAATTACTAAATCTAAATCTGCATTCTCCTCTACTAGCCTCAATGCTGACCTGCCGGAGGTTGCTTCTAAAATTTCAAAAGTATCATTTGACAGATAATTTTTTAATACCTTACGATTAACGTACTCATCATCAACTATTAAAATTCTATATTTATCTTTGCTGGTTGATTTTATATTTTCTTTAATAATTTTTCTACCATGCTCCATTGATATACTTACTAAATTAGGTTTTAGATCTAAATGCTTTGAATATTCAGCTGGTATTTCTCCCTTGTTTTTATCTTGATGACTTTCCTGAGGATTAGTTCTTAGGTCTTCTTCTGTGCATAATGGAATAGTAAACATAAATTTGCTTCCTTTTCCTATAACTGAAGAAACCACTATGGTACCCCCCTGTATTTGAATAAGTTCTTTAGTTATATAAAGTCCTACTCCAGTACCACCATACTTTTCTGAAATTCCATCCACCTGCTCATACCTATTAAAAATTTTATGGAGTTTCTGCTGTGGAATTCCTATTCCAGTATCTGTTACACAAATTTCAATAAAAGAATTTTTCACCTCATAAGATAATGATATCTTACCTGCTTGTGTGAATTTTATAGCATTGCCCAGTAAATTATATAGAATTTGCTGTATTCTGTCTTCATCCCCAAATACATAAGGTGCATTTTTATCGATTGTATTTGTAAAAATAACATTTTTATTATTTAAAGATATTCGACTAAATTTTATTACCATATCTACCACATTACTAATATTAACTGGTTTCCTATGTAATACAATTTCATTATTTTTAAGCTTAGAAAATGTCATCATATCATTGACCAAGTTAGATAATCTTTTAGCACTAGAGTTTACCAAAAATAAATCCTCTCTAAGCTCTACATCTAAGCTACCACCTTTATTATTCACTATACCTTCAGTTAAACCTATAATTCCGTTCAATGGAGTTTTTAGCTCATGAGAAGTTACAGCAAGAAAATCATCTTTTAAGTCGTTTAAAGATCTAAGCTTAGCACTAATATTTTCAACACTCGAAAGTTCATCTGCTTGGCGCTTTGCTAAAACATAGTAATTGACAATAATAAATATTAATATGCCAAGGGATGCAAAAGAATCAGTATATATAATACTGTATTCATACAAGATATCGTTAATTCTTGTAATAAATAGCGCAAACAAGCCTACCACAACCATATACTCAGTTTGTCCTCGACCTATGTATACTCTAGAAATTTTGTGCATAATATAAAATATTGATAGCAGAGCAAATACTTCAAAAGGTACTATATAGTATAAATAATACTGAATAGGAATAATAATTACAATTAAAGTATATATCAATGCTAAATAATTGGATGCTTTAACTAATTTAGGTGATATTATTTTTTCATAAGATTTATCTATACACAAAATTATAAATGGAATGTAAGAATAGAAAGTCCATATTTTTAATTTGGTAGAAAAAATGTAATTAAAGCTTGGAAGCAGTGAAATTAAGAACCCTTCCCCAACAAATACTGTTCTAATGGCAATGATTACGCAAATCATTGCAAAATATAATTGCGCCTTGTCTTTTCTTCTATTAATAAATACTCCAAAACTATATATAGCTGCCATAATACTACATCCAAAAAGAAATAAACTTAAGGCTATTTTTTTCTCTCTCATAGCTGTAATTTCTTCTGATTTGCCCAATACTAAAGTATCTATATATCCATATTTATTATAAAAATTACTAACTCTAAGGACTAAATAGATTTCCCCTTTTTCTACGTAAAAAGAGCCTATAGCTGGAACTAATTCTGGAGTCATTTCACTTTTAGCTTTGCCCACTTGTCCAACAGAGGTTATTAATTTATCGTTAGCCCAAAGTTCATATGCATTTTGTATAAAATCTATCTTTACTGAATAAAGATCCTCTTCATTATTCATAAGTAACTTTAATCTATATGTACAATAGCCTTGCTTTCCAAATATACCTGGTAAATGTTCGTACCTAAGGTTTGTTTTAGTGTCCGCTTTAAAATCCTTAGGCAAAAGTAATTCATTATCATAAAATTCCCATCCTCCATTAAGTTTTATCATACCATCCTTTTTAAAATCCCAATTTCTAAGGTCTAATACCCCTTTTACTGCCAAGGGTATACTCTTTTCTGTATGGCTAATTTTACTACTCCCTTTAATCATTGTAATAAGAATAACTAAAGTTATTAATAGTAAAATATATATTTTGCTTCTACTAGATTTGATTTTATATGACTTAATTTTCGCCATGCGTTAGCTCCTTTATCAATTGTACTTATAGTAAAGTATTAAACTATATATTTACATATATAATAACATAAAAAATAGTATTTTAAATGCCATATATACGATAAATACTGTAAATGTGATAAATGCCATCAAAACATTCCACTTATTACATATATTTTGGATTTTATAGAATAATATATTATAATTATAGGAAATTTAAATAGATAAGGATCTACTTATTTAAAAAATGAATTAGTATGTTTTGTCGTTATATGTTAATATCTTTCTGATTAGGAGGGATTATTATGAAAAAATTTATAAGAATTATGTTAGCTGCCCTTATTACTGTAACTACTGCAATGTCTTTTATTGGGTGTTCGAATAATAAAGTGGTAAAAAAAGATACAACAAATAATAGTGCATCGGGGATTAAAAATATAAGCACTAAAGAACTGAAAGGCAAACTAGGAAACAAGGACTGGATAGTAGTAGATACAAGAATAAATGACGCCTTTAATGGTTGGAAATTAGATGGAGTAGAACGCGGTGGCCACATTAAAGGTGCTACAGATTTCTCTGCTAACTGGTTAAAGGTAGAAGATAAAGAAAAGGATAAAATTTTACAAACAGCGTTAAAAACAAAAAATATTTCAGCGGATAAAAATGTTGTACTGTATGATGCCAATGGGAAAGATTCACAGGCCGTTGCAGCATATTTGAAACAAAAGGGAATAATAAATATTTATACATATGATGTAAAACAATGGGCTGCTGATAATAGTCTTCCAATGGAAAACTATGCAAATTATCAAATGTTAGTTCCACCTTCCTTTGTAAATGACTTAGTTAATGGTAAAAAACCGGAAACCTATGCTAATGATAAATATAAAATTTTCGAGGTTGCTTGGGGCGAAGAGTCTAAAGATGAAGATTACAAAAAGGGACATATTAAAGGTGCCGTTCATATAAATACAGATGAAATAGAATCAGCTCCACTTTGGAGTATTAACTCTGACGCTGCTCTTAAAACCTTTGCTGAAAAAAATGGATTAACTCCAGATACAACAGTTGTTCTATACGGACCTGACCCAATGGCATCTTTTAGAATTGCTGCAATAGCAAAGTATATTGGTGTTAAGGATGTCAGAGTGTTAAATGGTGGAACTGCTGCTTTTAGAAATGCAGGTTATGAAACAGAAACAATTTCTAATGCAAAAAAACCAGTAAGTTCTTTTGGCGCTAAAGTACCAGTAAATAAAGGATATATAGTGGACATAAATAAAGCAAAAGAAATATTAGCGGATAAAGATAATAGTAAGCTTGTAGATATAAGAAGCTGGGATGAGTACATTGGCAAAATATCTGGTTACAGTGATTTAAAATTCATGGGGCGACCAGCAGGCTCTACTTGGGGTCATGCCGGTAGCGACGCAAATCACTTACAAGATTATAGAAATATAGATAACACCATGCGTAATAAAGATGAAATACTAGCTATGTGGAAAGAGCAAGGAATTACTCCAGATCAAAGACTTTCCTTCTTTTGTGGTTCCGGTTGGAGAGCTGCTGAAGTTCTAACCTATGCTGATGTAATGGGACTTAAGAATATTTCAATGTACAGTAATGGATGGTATGAGTGGAGTGCAAACCCTAAGAACCCAGTAGAAAAAGGTGAACCAAAAGCTAAATAAGTATAATACAAAAGGGCGTATTCAAATATTGCCCTTTTGTGTTATATTTAAATAAAAGACAAACTGTAATAAGAAAGGCGACGTATATGAAAATTTCTAAAAACATTGTGCTAAAAAGAATAATTACCCTACTACAGGTGCTAATAATCATTCCACCATCTTTGCTACAATATCTATCGGATCGAAAAATGGGGGTTATGAGGTATTTGGTTTTTAAAAAAGATGTGTTCTCAAAAGAATTTTTTACTTCTAGCACCACATTCACATATATAAGTCTTTTATCTTTAGGAATTATTTTATGTATTATTTTTTTAATATATAGTTACACTAAGAAAATAAGTAATTCACTTATAAGACCTATAAGTGCTCTTTTTATATGGAATTTTATCTGCCTATTGTATGTATTTTCTTATAAATTTCAAATGCTTTTAACTTATCACTTTTTTTTAATAGCTTTTTCTATAATTATAATTCTACAGTATATAAAAATAATTTTCATCACAATAAATAATAAATCATAAAAAAAATCCACTTATCGCTAATTAAGCTTTCATATTATGTATTTATATACCGTATAATACAATTTTTAAAAATTATAATGATAAATTTATTTGAATATCCCTCAATTTATGGTATACTTTTTCTTAGGTTATATCTTAAGGAGTGTGAAAATATTATGGACCCCGATGGTACGTGGCAAATTATAGCTTTAGTAATTTTATTAGGATTTTCATCCTTTTTCTCTGCTTCAGAAACTGGTTTGATGACTTTAAGCAAAATCAGGTTAAGGCACATGGTAGAATCAGAAGTTAAAGGTGCTAATCGAGTTAATAATTTACTTAAAAACCCAAGCAAACTTCTAGGCGGAATCTTGGTAGGAAATAACATTGCCAATATTGGTGCATCTGCACTGGCAACTTCCTTGGCAATTAAATATTGGGGAGACACAGGAGTAGGTATTGCTACTGCTGTAATGACAATTCTAGTATTAATTTTTGGTGAAATTACACCAAAGTCAATAGCTGCCCAAAATTCGGAAAAAATTGCTTTAAAAGTTTCGAAGCCACTACATGTAATTACCTTCATTTTAAATCCAATTGTCGTAGTATTAATTTATATAACAAATGGACTCATAAAAGCACTAGGTGGAGACGTTAATAAACAGAAACCATTTATTACTGAAGAAGAGTTAAAAACTATGGTCAGTGTAAGCCATGAAGAAGGGGTCTTAGAAGGCGAAGAAAAACAAATGATCTATAATGTATTTGAATTCGGAGATTCACAAGCAAAAGATGTTATGACTCCTAGAACTGATATGATTGTAGCAAATATAGATTCAACTTATGAAGAACTAATAAAAATCTTCAAACAAGAACAATTTTCTAGAATTCCAATATATCAAGAAACTATTGATAATATTATTGGAGTTTTGTATCTTAAAGATTTAATTTTTTTTGAAAGTGAAATCGAAGAATTTACTATAGAAAAGCATATGCGTATTCCATACTTTACCTATGAATTTAAAAGCACTGTGGATTTATTTGCAGATATGCGTTTAAAAAGAGTACCTATAGCAATTTTATTAGATGAATATGGTGGTACTGCTGGACTTGTTACAATTGAGGATTTAGTAGAAGAAATTGTTGGAGACATAGACGATGAATACGATGATGATACAGATCAAATTGAGGTTATCAAAGAAGATGAATTTATTGTTGCCGGTAATACTAGAATAAATATGGTTAATGAAATGATAGGTTTAAATATAGAGTCAGAGGATTTTGATACCATTGGTGGTTTCGTTACAGGGTTACATGGACGACTTCCTAAGACAGGTGAGACAATAATTTATAATGATACAAAATTTATTATACAAAACATAAGTAAAAATCGTATAGTAAAACTAAAAATTACAACTTAATATAAGCAAAAAACACACAACACATATTAATATTATGTGTTGTGTGTTTTTTTATTAGAAAATAAATATCTTCAAATAAATAACTAGTCAGTATGCTAGTCTATTTTTTTAGATAATTAATAAGTATATTAGGGTTTTAATTAGTTAAAACTATATGTGCAATGAAGAAATTAGAATTTATTATATAACAGTCTATTAACAAGAAAATATAGATGAAGGAGGATTTGCAATGAATAAGTTCCAAAATAAAGTACAAGATGTAATGGAATCAATAGAAGAATCAGATTCCTTTAAATGTGAAACTAGAAGTGATTTAAAAAAAGTAGCAAAAGCTTTAGTTGAAACAAACGGAGTTATACCAGATCTAGAAAAATATGATTTAGCTTCAAAACATTGGAAGAGTGCTAAAGAATTTATTTAATCATATTTTTATTAATAAAATAACATTAAAATTATTAGCTTTTTAAAACCACTTAAAGTTGGTTATTAAACCAACTTTAAGTATATTATCATTTCAATTAATCTGAATAATAAATTATGATATTCAATAAAAACTCATTACAAAATTTTTCTAGGAATTGAACCTTTTATTTTCTTTTCAATAGAATCTAAAATGAATTTATCCTTTGGAGCTGCAAATAAGTATGTATATCCTTCTTCTCCGGCTCTTCCAGTTCTTCCTATACGATGTATATAGCCTTCAGCAGTTTCAGGTATATCGTAGTTATAAACATGACTAACTCCATTTATATCAAGGCCTCTAGCTGCTACATCCGTAGCAATTAAATACTGTATATCACAGTTTTTAAATTCTTTCATTATTTTTTCTCTTTTTGATTGAGTTATATCTGAATGTAGCTTTTTACAATTGTAGCCCTTTTTATAGAGAGCCATTTCAAGATCATCAACTCTTCTTTTAGTTCTACAAAAGATGATAGCCATAAATGGATTATCTTCATTTAAAACCGTGCATAAATCTTCTTGTTTTCTTCTATCTGTGGTTTCTATTAAAAATTGCTTTATATTTTTAAGAGTTGTTTCTTCTTTTTTAATAATTATTTCTTTAGGGTCATTCATATACTTATATGCCATCTTTTTTACATCCGAACCCATAGTTGCTGAAAAGCATAGTGTCTGTCTGCTTTTCGGTGTTTTTTCTATGATATCTTCAATATCGTTTTTAAATCCCATAAGGAGCATTTGATCTGCCTCATCTAACACTAAGGTCTTAAGCTTATCAAGTTCAATTGTACCTCGTCTAAGATGGTCTAATAATCTTCCTGGCGTTGCAATGACTAGATGAATATTTCCCTTTAGTTTTTTTAGTTGTGACCCAATATCCTTACCACCATAAGCAGCCAAAATATTCAGGTTTTTACCTACCGCAAGCTTTTTAGCTTCCCCAGTTATCTGTATTGCAAGTTCTCTTGTAGGTGTCACTATTAATCCTTGAACTGTATTTATATCAACCGACATATTATCAAACATTGGAAGTAGAAATGCAAGTGTCTTACCAGTGCCTGTTTGTGCCTCCGCTATAATATCTTTACCATCCTTTATTAATTGAATACTTTGCTCTTGTATAGGCGTTGGATCAGTTATTCCTTGAATTTTGAGTATACTAAGGATATCATCCTTAAGCCCTAGTTTTTTAAATTTTATCATTTTCATTTACCTTTCTATTTTAAACATATTTTTGTTATTATAACATTGGTGCCACCCACGTGGCAAGTGGCATAATAATTTGTTATTTATTGGCAAGAGCGCTTATTATAGCGCAGGACCCTATAAATAACAACCCAGCCTGAGGTGCAACCATTGTAAAATCGACCAATCCATGCCCAATTATTACAGCTTGAATACCCGCAAGCATTGGAACTAGCCTACAATTTTGCGAATGAAGTATTTTTAAATTTCTAAATAAATTAATTTTCATATAAGTATATATTAAAAGTCCAATAGCTCCAAGTGTTGTCATAATGGTAATCCATATATTATGACCATGGTATAAAGTTGCATAATAGTAGCCTTTCATAAAAATTGCTCCATGGTCGTAA
>Ga0209125_1001156_pt1 | contig 26770 bp, 18 predicted proteins | sample BarGraIncub1131A_FD_184503 | JGI IMG/M metagenome (GOLD analysis project Ga0209125, IMG submission 184503) | Arctic peat soil microbial communities from Barrow, Alaska - Barrow Graham LP Incubations 11-31A (SPAdes) (version 2) | ecosystem: Environmental > Terrestrial > Soil > Wetlands > Peat... | reverse complement strand
CATGTCTACATACAACACACGCTCTTCGAGAGGAGGCAAATCGAGCAGGACTTTTTCTTTGGTGCGGCGTAAGTAGAATGGTGCGGTGACGCGGCCTAATAAACTCATGGCGGTAGCTCCGCGCTGCTCGTCCTGCAATGGTTCGACAAATTCGCGCCGGAAAAATTCTTGCCCGCCGAGCAGTCCTGGACTCACAAAAGAAAATTGCGACCAAAGATCCATCAGGCTATTTTCGATAGGAGTGCCAGTCATGGCCAGACGATGGGCGGCCACCAGGGTGCGTGCGCACAATGCTGCTTGCGACATGGGGTTTTTGATGGCCTGAGATTCATCGAGAATCGCGTAACCGAATTTTACCGCGGTCCATACTGCCAGTTCCGTGCGCAAAATCGCATAGCTGGTGATCACGATGGTGCGTGCTGGAATTAATGTTGCATCTAAGGTTTTGCGCCCTTGACCATGGTGCAGAAGAACTTTCAAATGCGGAGCAAAGCGCGCAATTTCGAGTTGCCAATTGTGCAAGAGGCTGGTGGGGAGAACGATCAGTGAAGGGCGCTGCTCTTTGGTGTCCGAGTAAAAATCGCAAAGCGCAGCAATCACCTGGACTGTTTTTCCGAGACCCATGTCATCCGCAAGAATGCCGCCCGTGCCCCAGGCACGCATCTGCCGCAGCCAGTGCAAGCCTTCTTCCTGATAGGGGCGCAAAGTAGCCTGAAGTTTCTTGGGTGGGGGTGAGGCCGCTAGCGGAATAAACGATTTGCTTTCCAATTGTTGTCGCAGCTTTTCGCGTCCTTCGATGTGGTACGCTTCGCCATCCAGAAACGGCTGCAATACCGACTGGTGCATGGCGCTGATGTGTAAACCATCTGCACCGCCTTGGCCTTCCTTGCCTTGCAGTCCCTGAATAATACGCAGCAAACGCAGAAAATTGCGCGGCAAGATTCCGCGTGAACCATCGGAAAGCGTGATCTCATCGCCTTCTGCATTGGCTGCGAGTTTCAAAATGCTGCCGAGAGTTTCCGTTACCGCGCCGAACTCCACTTTGCCTTCGAGATCGAACCAGTCTACACCAGAGGAAACGTTGAGGCGAATTTTTCCGGTGTGTTTCTGGAAGCGCTTGAGCGAATCAAGCCCGCGCATGGACCAGCGGGAATCCTGAATTAAAGGGTCGAGCACTTGGGCAAAAAAATCTTGGATGAACTTGGGTTCAATTTGCAGCGCATCATTGCGCAGATAAATTTTCCAATCCTCATGGCGCATCAAGATTTCAATTTGTTCCATATCGCGTTCTTCTTGGGCGATATCGCGCAGCAAGAACAATTGGGAACCATCGTCCTGTGTGCAAAGAATACGCTCGGCTCCTTTTCCGTACGACTGGAAGGTATTCGCAGGAGGGTACGCGAAAATGAGTTTGGCTGCGAGGGTTCCGCGCGGTGTTGGGTATTCGAGGATTACCGTGGGGTTTGGATTTCCTTGCACAACTTTCGGTTGGTACTCGTCAGGAAGTTCAATGTATTCCTGGCGCGCGAGCATGGAAGGGATGGTGGCCGCGAGGCTTTCCTTTTCGATGCGGGTAGAGTGCGTAAATAGGTTTAGATTTTCTTTTCCGAGCCGTGAAGTATCGAGTACATACAACATTTCGTCTGTGAGTAAGAAGCGCTCGGACAGGCCCAGAATTTTTGCCCCGGTCGGAGTGTCAATGCGGATCTGCTCTTGCTCTAAAATGGGGTTTAGAACGGCGCCGCCATCTGCTGCGGGACTTAATACGAGTTTTGGTGTCCATATTCCTTCCGCAATGCCAAGCTCGCGTAAGGTGCTTGCTGCACGTAACTTTCCGGTGCCGCGGAAAAGCTTTAGCATGCTCATCAGTGAGCGCGGGGTTTCGGTCGTGGTCGCAAAGGTGCGGAATGTGGGTGGAAATAGTTCTAGTACATTTTTGTCGAAAAAACTGAGCTTGACGGTGCGGCGATTACGCAAATAGGCAAAGCTGATTTTTTGTTGCAGTGTCAAACGCCCATCTGACATGCTTGCTAGAAATGGAATCAGCGCCCAGGCAGATGGACCCTGGGAACTGGCCTCGATCAGATAGTAGAGTTCTTCGTCTTTCGCAGCTTTGGTCGCCCGGGGTGATTCTTTGTGGGCAACGCGTGGCGCGGTATCATTAACCACCCGATCCAGTTTGGGGACTTTCTTGAGTTCGGCCAAGGCGTGCAAAGCCACGGAAACCATGTGCTTGCATGTACTGCCATGGCTGTCAAAATAGGGGCACGAACAGAAATCCATCTTGTTGGATTCCCCCAGCTGTACTGTATACAGGCGGGTTCCCATCACCTGTGCTTGAGCAGTGCTCACGTCGTCGTCTGAGCTTATGGAGAAGGAATCGATCCCTTCCAGCCCAGAACGGCCTCGCGCGAGGATCACATTGTCAGTGGAGTTTAGGAGTTTGGTGAGGTGTTTCACCAGGGCAACATGGGACATCGGCCAAATGTAGGAAAACAGGCAATGGCAAAAAGGTGAAAAGGCACTGGAAATTTCATGGCAAATTGGATAGAATGGGGTGATGAGTACCTATTCTAACGCCGCCCGAATCTTAGTCGTCGATGACGCAACCCAGGATCTAATTACCATAAACGAGGCACTTTCTGCCAAGGGTGGCTTTGAAGCTCACGGTGTTAACCATGGGGATGCAGCCTTTGACCATCTCGCGACGAGTCCACGTTTGCCTGATTTGATCCTTCTGGATGTCAATATGCCCGGGATGTCGGGCCTTGAGGTTCTTGCGGGGATCAAAATGGACTCGCGCTGGAGTGAGATTCCGGTAATCCTAATGACCAGCGGAGCCGGGGATGACGAGGAACAGGGGCTTGAAATCGGTGCCTGCGATTGGGTACAAAAGCCCATTCAGGCGGGTTCACTCGTGGTGCGCATACATCATCAACTCAAATTACATCGTGCCAAAGTTCGTGCACAAAAACTCAATGCCCAGACAAAAGTTGCAGAGTCCCAGGCCATTCACAGTGTCGCCAAAGACCTGCGTGTGAATATCGAGGGTATCCAAACCCATTGGGATCGCTTCTTTAAAGTATTCGGGGCCGATGACGATGTTTGTCCTCCTGAAATGCGCGAAGAGTTGCCTGCGCTATTGCATGAGCTGCGCGGCGGTGTCACCCGGATGTTGCGGCTTTCGGAAGGCACGGATTAAGGGGCTGCTAACCTTACCGTTCTTTGAATACCGTATCGATGGCGAGAGCTGCGGCGAGTAGCAGAATCGCCATGGCGGGGTTTGCCTGTTCGAGGGACAGAATGTAATTGTCGGCGGTGGTAAATAGCTCTTTGCCGATGCCTGACCAGCGTTTGCTCACTACTCCAAGCTGCTTGCCCTGCATGTCCTCAAAACGGAATTCCCAGCCTTTCCAGTCACCACCCACCGTGGCAACCTGTTGGCCCCGGGAATCAAAAACCAGGAACGCTCCACCCAGGCTAAATGCCTTCTTTTGGAACCAACCAGCAAGTTCACCGTTTGCTGTGCGGATCTCGATTTTGGTGCGGAACCCGAAGTTGAAGTTACGCTGGATTTGAAAGCGCACATGGCCAGGAAAATTTTCGTTTCCATCTTCGCGCACCACGACTGCTGTGGGTAAAAATTGTTTATTGACAACCAAGCGCAATAAATGAACCCACCAAGGGGTTTCCTCTTGCGCAATGCCAAGAATGCTTTTGGTTTCAGGGTCGAGTATGTCGTAGGTATTCGAGAGCTTGAGGATGCCGACATGTTCGCGGATGAAGTATGTTGTTTTGTTGAGCATAGGGGAAATATAGGTTGAAATTGGACTTGCTTGTGGTCAAAATTCGGAACGTCCTGTAACTCTTGGTGAGTGATTGGTAAATTATATTCGCATTATGAACCTTGAATCCCTCATTGGCCCAGCAACTCCCGAGCAGATGCGCTTTGTTGAGTTGTTTGCAAGCGAGCGCATGGTGCTTGCTGTGCCAGTGCTCGGACAATGCGAATATGCCACAAGCCCAGCGCATACGCATCCTGCGTACATGGTTCTGGTTGCGGCAGAAATTGTACCCATGCCGGGATTCAATTCGGATCCGGGGCCGGCGGGTTTCCAGTTGCGGGTTTTGCCTCCTCTGGTGCCTCATCAGGAATTGCCAAGTGACATGCCGAATCGATATTATGTCTTGATGATTGCTCCTGAGTGGTTTGACGAACTGGCAGCATCGCAAGGAGTCAATACCCATGCCCTGCTGTGGGAGCCATATGCAGCCTCGGAGCGCTTGCTGCGTCATTTACGGGAGTACATGCAGGAATGCGACGCTCTAGCAGGAGATGGGGTGCGCGATGCCTTGGCTTTGCTGATTGTTGTGGAAATTCTGCGTTGTATTCGTGGTCAAGAACAGGTGGCGCTGGTGTCGGCGCAGGGAGCCTTGCGCAGTGTGGTCGAAGTCCTGGAACATCGCTTTGCAGAGTCTTGGAATTTGGCCGAACTGGCACTATTGGCTTGTATGTCGCCGTCGACGCTTTTGCGTTCCTTTAAGACGAGTCTAGGGTGTAGTCCTATGCAATATTTACAGCGGATTCGTATTCGGCGTGCTCAGCAATTATTGCGCATGGGAACCAGTGTTGCCCAGTGTGCGGAGCTCGTTGGTTTTGCCAGTGCCTCGCATCTTTCCGAGGCATTTGCAAGGCAGACCGGCATGTCTCCTTTGGCTTACCGAAAACGTCATATGGCAATCTGACGAAATTGCGTATATCTTTGCTGATTTTCCGTATGGACTCATGCCCATGCGTTGGCTAGTTTTGCAAGCATGGAAAAGCAACAAATTCTCTCAATTCTGAATCAGCCTCAACCGGCATACTTGGCCACCGTCGATCAGGGCGAACCTCGGGTGCGCGGCATCCAAATCTACGCCGCCGACCAACGCGGATTAATGTTCCAGACTGGTGACATGAAAGCGATGTATGCCGAGATCAAGGCAAATCCTCAAGTGGAACTGTGTGTATTGGATCCACAGACTCAAGCTCAGATTCGTGTGCGCGGCAAGTTCGAAGTGTGCAACGATCTTGCGCTCAAGAAAGAAATAGCCGAACATCCAAGCCGCGTGTATCTGGTTCCCATGCGCAAAGCCATGGGCGATGACGCGTTTTTCCAGATGCTCACGGTGTTTCAGATGAAAGCGGCCACTGCGCAAGTGTGGACTATGGAAAGCAATATGAAGCCTTACGCGCCGGTGGATTTATTTAAGGAATAACAAACCTGCGCGACAGCTTGGTGGTGAGGTGCAAAGCTACCAGTAAAATGAGCTGGGCGCGCAGCCCAGTGCTGCTCCCAGCTTTTTGGCCATAGCCTTTCCAATGGGGCGGCGGCCGCGTTCCATATCTGAGATGCAGGTTGAGGCAATGCCCAATTCTTCTGCCAATGCCTTTTGGGTCCAACCGAAATGCTCGCGGCGGCGGTGCAAATTTTCACCGGGAGTTGTTTCTGCTTTGAGTGTCTTATACCAATCAGACTTTTGAAATGGAATAGCTGGATCTTCGTCAGTTACAACTTTGACGACTCCAAAGGTCTCTTTTAGAAAGTGGAGCAAAGATTCAGGGAGGTTTTCTCCACGAATTTCAATATGGGGCGTTTTCACGAGAGCCAACATAATAAACCTCGATTTCGATTCCAACAATAGTCTCTTGCCAATATGCGACCCAATGGTAGGACACGTGGCAGTGGTGGGTTCGATCTTTTTTAGAAAGGACGCTGTAATTTAGCCATTTGGAAAGAACAGGGCCAAGGGCCTTTAAATCATCGAGCAAGTCCATAAGCAGGAGTTGCTCTGCTTTTGGCATTCTTGCCGTTATTTATAAGGCTCTCTTCTTGATCTTAACCAATTTGCCTCCAACAATATACACAAAAAATGTGTATGTAGTCAAGTGATGTATCCAGTATAAGGGAATCAAGAGGAATAGACGTTTTAGGGTGTGAATGCGTGCGGTTTTGGCGTGAAACGTACTAGGTTGCGGCAGGAAGGACTACATATATTCTAACTGATATTTAGCCAGAACATCGCTGACTCCTGCTCGCTAGTCAACGCTGCGCCTTGGCATTCGAGGATGCACTTAGTTTTCTCGCGCTGGCGTTATATGGATAAATAAAATCATATTAAAAAGTGGAATGAATCCCAACATCGTATATCCACATCCCAAATTCCTCCTCTCCGTATTGTGCTTGCGGTGCCGTTCGCTTTCTGGTAACGAATTCCGCACTATGGAGAGGTACGATTTCGAGCACCTATAGCCCTGATGTCGTGGCGCAAAATTTATGGCTGTACACACCGAGTGGCAATGTGTTGGATGTAGGAACCTTTACTGGAACTATCCAGGCACCTAACGCCGATGTCATTGTTGGTCAATCTGTAAAAACATTCCGAGGCGCTATTCTAGGCCAATCCGTGGTCGTTCATCAGGATGTGACATTTACGCATGTACCATTTCTTGGGACAATTTCCAGCCAGGTCGCAGGAGTGGTGCCTTGAGGAGTTTTGTATTCAGTTTAATCGTGACATTCCTGATTTATGCGAAATACGAGGCCTTTACGGCCTATTTGGGGGTTGAATTACCTAAATTTTGGGCTGTCAGGAGTCTAATGATGGCCGAAAAAGAAGCAAAAGCGCGAATCAAGATCAATAAACTGCTTGAAGAGTCCGGGTGGCGCTTCTTTGATGACGATTCGGGGCCTGCCAATATCGCACTGGAACCTAAAGTTAAGCTTGTCAAAAAGCAGATGGACACCCTCGGCGAAAACTTTGAAACCGCTTCTAGGGGCTTTATTGATTTTTTGTTGCTTGATTCAAATGGATTTCCCCTTGTAGTTCTAGAAGCAAAATCTGAAGACAAGCACCCTTTGGTTGGTAAAGAACAAGCTCGTGAATATGCCGTAAGTCAAAAATGCCGTTTTGTGATTCTTTCCAACGGCAATCTGCACTACTTCTGGGATTTGCAACAAGGCAACCCCGAGGTCATTACCAAATTCCCGTCTCAAGATTCCGTTCATCATCGGCATCAGTTCCAGCCTGACGCGAACCGATTATTAGAGGAAAGCATTTCTGACGATTATATTGCCTTGACACAAATGCCTGATTACGCACAACATGCGGGTTGGCAGAATAAAGGGGAACGCGAAGAGTTTACAAACAAGAATCGCTTGCGCTTTTTACGTAAATACCAAATCGAAGCATTGCGATCTATTCAACGGGCGGTGCGCGATGGTAGCAGTCGCTTCTTATTCGAGATGGCCACAGGTACAGGTAAAACTCTTACCTCCGCGGCACTCATCAAGCTCTTTTTACGCACTGGTAATGCCAAACGTGTGCTCTTTCTTGTGGATCGTCTTGAGCTAGAAGATCAAGCCAATAAAGCTTTCGTTACCTACCTAAAGAACGATTATACTTCGGTTATTTATAAAGAATCACGGGATGAATGGCGTAAGGCCGAAATTGTTGTGACTACAGTGCAGTCACTGCTTTTTAACGACAAGTACAAACGAAAATTTTCGCCCACTGATTTCGATCTGGTTATTTCAGATGAAGCCCATCGCTCCATTGGTGGCAATGCGCGTGCAGTGTTTGAATACTTTGTTGGTTACAAATTAGGGCTCACCGCAACTCCACGCGATTACTTGAAGCGCTTTGATTCCAAAAATGCGCAAGATCCGCGCGAAGTGGAGCGGCGTCAGTTGCTCGATACCTACCGCACCTTTGGCTGTGATTCCGGCCAGCCTACCTACCGCTATTCGCTGATAGATGGCGTGCGCGAGGGGTTCTTGATCAATCCTCTGGTTGTGGATGCCCGCACCGATATCACCACGCAGTTGCTTTCCGATGAAGGGTATGCTGTTGTTACTCCAGCAGGTGACGAGAGCGAAGATGAATCTTTTGGAGAGCGGGATTTTGAAAAAAAGTTTTTCTCGGATGCCACCAATCGCCTGTTTTGCGAAACTTTTTTAAAGAATGCCTTGCGTGATCCAATTAACGGTGAAATCGGAAAAGCCTTGGTATTTGCAGTAAGTCAAAACCACGCAGCCAAGCTTACGCAATTGCTCAACGAAATTGCAGACAACCTATTTCCTGGCAGGTACAAATCAGATTTTGCCGTTCAGGTCACTTCGTGCGTCACCAATGCGCAACAGTTTACCATCAACTTTACCAACAATAATCTGCTTGGCCATAGCACCGTTTCGGATCATTACCGCACTAGCCGAGCTCGCATATGCGTGACAGTGGGAATGATGACCACTGGTTACGATTGCCCTGATATTTTGAATTTAGCCTTGATGCGCCCTGTATTTTCGCCTACAGATTTTGTGCAAATCAAAGGCCGTGGAACACGCGGACATGATTTCAGCGAACTATTGCTTGACCTACAATTGAAGCAACAGCTGGGTCCTCGCAGAAAAGAGCGTTTCAAGTTCTTTGACTTTTTTGCTAGCTGCGAATATTTTGAAGAAACGTTTGACTACGATGAAGTGCTCAAGTTACCTCGCATAAAAGGTTCTGGGCAAGGCGAAGATGGATCCGTCCCGCCACCACCTCCACCCATGGCTGTTCACGAGTATATGGGAGCAGACTACATTGCAACTATGGGTGAGAATCTGATCGGTGTCGATGGAATGAAAATCGACCGCATGTTTTTCCAGAAATTCGAAGAGCAGGCGAAGACCGATTCTAAACTGCAAAGCTTTGTAGAAGCTGAGAACTGGGACCAGGCGGCAAATCACTTGAAGCAAGAAGTATTCGATAAGCCCCAGGAATTTTTCAATCTCGAAAAGTTGCGAAATGCGGCAGGGGTTGACCGTCGCATAAGCGTGCGCGAACTTCTGGAAAAAGTTTTTGGCCGTATCTCGCACTTCAAGAGTAAAGACGAAGTTTTGGAAGATGAATTTTCCAAGTTCGTGTTGGTGAATAAACCAACTGAAGCTGAATCCATTGTGTCCATGAAGTACTATTTTAAGACCTACGCGACTGACAAAGCCTTGCGAGAAATCGTTGACAGTAACCGCTTGACGGAACTGAATGTGAATCCAAGCTTTCACACCAGTGACTTTAGAGCTGTGCCTGCTCCTTGGCGACAGGCGATTCCCGAATATATCCGCAATTATGTTCCCCTGAACCAGTTTTTGTAGGTAAATGTGACAGAGTCCGAGTTGATTGAAATGATTGCCCAAGGGGAACGAATCGTTCTTGAATTCAAGAGCGACAGTAAATGTCTACCAGACCGTGAGCTATTGCACGAAGCGGTAGCTATGGCAAATACCGATGGTGGGCATATTCTTCTGGGTGTTGAAGACGATGGTCAGATCACCGGCCTACATACCAATCATCAGAACCTTATCGCCATGCCAGCTCTCCTTATGAATCGCACACGGCCTTCGGTTTCAGTGCATGTAGAACGTGTCGATACAGCGAACGGAAGCGTTGCCGTAATACATGTGGAGCAGAGTCGCGCTATAGTTGCTACAACCGATGGTAGCTGTTATAAACGACGCATCAAGTTCGATGGGAAACCCGAGACAGCACCATTCTTGCCCCATGAATTCCCACAGCGCCTTGGTCATCTTGGACTTGCGGATTATTCGGCTACCATCCTCATGGAGCTTACCGAAAAAGACTTGAACCCTCTAGAACGCGAGCGCATCCGCGAAACCATTCGCAATACCGCTGGTGATAAAGCATTGCTGAATCTGAGTGATGACGAACTGGATGGTGCGCTCCAATTGACCGTGAATATAGATGAAATCAAGCGGCCCACTTTAGCTGGCCTTTTGCTTGTTGGGCGCGAAGAGGTGATTCGTAGGGTTTTACCATCCCACGAAGTGGCCTTTCAGGAACTTCGTGGCACAGATGTGCGACTCAATGAGTTCACACGTAAGCCCTTGGTCCATGCTTTCGAACAAATGGAGTTATTCTTCAGGGCACGGGTCATTGAAGAAGAATTCCAGTGGCGCATGTTGCGTATTGCGGTGCCCAACTATGATCGTCAAGGGTTCCGTGAAGCCCTGGTGAATGCCTTGATTCATCGAGATTACGCTAGGTTGGGTGCTGTTCATATTCAATTGACCGATGCAGGACTTTCTATTTCGAACCCCGGTGGATTTGTCGAAGGGGTCAGTGTCGAAAACTTGCTGACCACGCCACCTAAAGCCCGTAACCCCTTGCTAGCCGACATTGTCAAGCGCATAGGGCTTGCGGAACGAACAGGCCGTGGCATTGACCGTATTTACGAGGGTGTGCTGCGCTATGGCCGTCCTATGCCTGACTACACTCGCTCGAACATCGCTACAGTAGAGCTTCGCATCCAGAATGTGGCCGCCGACCATGATTTCTTGCGTATGGTCATTGAGCACGAAGATACCCATGGACCCTTACCCTTGGATACCCTGATTGTGCTTGGAGCACTACGTGCCCATCGGCGCAGTGCTTGCTTGGATTTATCGAAGTCCTTGGGGCATACCGAAAGTGCCGTACGGGGCATTTTGGAACAGCTTTCTGAGGCGGGACTAGTCGATGCCCATGGGAATAATCGAGGGCGTTTCTATACCCTGAGTGCCAAGCTCTATCAAAAGGCAGGCCAAAGGTCGGAATATGTCCGTCAGCTAGGTTTTGATGCGATTCAACAGGAACAAATGGTGTTGAAGTATATCGCCAGCCATGGAAGCATACAACGATCCGATGTGATGGATCTATGCCATTCCAGTGAAGGGCAAGCCAAGTGGATTCTCAAGAAATTAAAGGATGAGGGAAGGATCCAGCTTCAAGGATCGTCGAAATCCGCAAAGTACATCCTCCATCCGTAAAACATCATAGAATTGCCCAAATCTTTGAATTTTGGCAGTATTTCCATCCGTAACCATCCGATTCCATCCGTATAATACCCCCTAGGACCCCATGCTCGACTCCGAAACCAAACGCCAAATCGATAGCTGCCGTGACATTCTGGTGGGCAAGGTGCCCAACCCTCAGGCGCAGGTGGAGCAGATTACCATTGCCCTCATTTACAAGTTCATGGACGACATGGATGCCGAAGCGGTAGAGTTGGGTGGCAAGCGTAGCTTCTTTGTGGGTGAGTTCGCCAAGTATGCGTGGACCAAGCTCATGGCGCCTAAGATGGGTGGCCACGATGTGCTGACCCTCTATTCCGAAGCAATTGCCAAGATGAGCCAGAACAAGGGCATTCCGCCCCTCTTTCGCGAGATTTTCAAGAACGCCTTTTTGCCTTACCGCGACCCCGAGACCTTGCGCCTGTTTTTAAAAGAGATCAACAGCTTTCATTATTCCCATTCCGAAAAGCTGGGCGATGCCTTTGAGTACCTGCTCTCGGTGCTGGGCAGCCAGGGCGATGCGGGGCAGTTCCGCACTCCGCGCCATATTATCGACTTTATGGTCGAGGTGATGGACCCTAAGAAGAATGAGACTATTCTTGACCCTGCATGTGGCACCGCGGGTTTTTTGATTTCGAGCTACAAGCATATTCTCAAAAGCAATACCAAGAAGCGCCCTGGTGACTTGCTGACTGCCGATGAGCGTGCCTGTTTGGCTAAGAACATTCAGGGTTACGACATTTCGCCCGACATGGTGCGCCTGTCACTGGTGAACTTATACCTGCATGGCTTTGCGAACCCGCGCATCGAAGAGTACGATACCCTCACGAGCGATGACAAGTGGAATGAACTCTCGGATTTGATTCTTGCCAATCCGCCGTTTATGTCGCCAAAGGGCGGCATCAAGCCTCATAAACGTTTTAGTGTGCAGGCGAGCAAGAGCGAAGTGCTTTTTGTGGATTACATGGCCGAACATTTGACTCCCAATGGTCGTGCTGCCATTGTTGTACCCGAAGGAATCATTTTCCAGAGTGGTACTGCGTATAAGCAACTGCGTGAGATGCTGGTGAAAAATTCCTTGGTGGCAGTAGTTTCATTGCCTGCGGGTGTGTTTAATCCGTATAGTGGAGTTAAAACATCAATTTTGATTCTGGATAAGCGCCTGAGCAAGAAGATTGACTCGGTGTTGTTTGTGAAGGTCGGCAATGATGGCTTTGGCCTTGGTGCGCAAAGACGTGCTGTGGAGAATAGCGACCTGCCCAAGACCGTGGAGATTCTGCACAAATGGCTGGGTGGCAAGAAGCTAAAAGACGGCGAAGGTCTAGTGGTGGAAAAGAGCCGGATTGGGGAGACTGGGGAATGGAATTTGAGTGGGGAGAGGTATGAAGTTCGTGCAGTAAATCAAACGCAATGGCCTATCGTCCCGCTTTCAGAAATTGCAGATCTTATAAATGGGTATGCATTTAAAAGCGAAAATATGTGTGATAGAATCGAAAATGAACAGTACATGCCTGTCGTAAAAATAGGTTGTATTACGCGGGAAGGTTTCGTCGATGTCACTGACTCGCAGTATCACAAGTATTCTCATGAACTCGCCAAATTCGTTTTGTGCTCAGGAGACCTTGTCGTTGCAATGACTGGCGCAACGGTCGGAAAAGTCGCACGCGTAAAATCAGGTCGCCTTTTGCTGAATCAACGTGTTGGTGCAGTCAGAGCTAAGCCAATAACAATTCAATCATACCTTTACTGTGTGCTCTTCTCACATAGATTTTATGATTATTGCCAAAGTACAGCTGGTGGTGGAGCCCAAGGCAATATTTCACCAAAAGATATTCTGAATTTTGAAATCCCCCTCCCGCCCTTGGATGTACAAAAGCAGGTCGTCGCCGAGATCGAGGGCTACCAGAAGATCATCGACGGTGCTCGCATGGTGGTGGAGAACTATAAGCCACAGATTGAGATTGATCCGGAATGGCCTGTGGTGGAGCTGGGGGAGGTGTGCGAGATTGGTGGCGAAATAACAAAAAAAGTGAACCTACAATTGCCTTATATTGGTGCAGATAGTATTGAATCGAATTCTGGCATCCTATTCCAAATTAAAAGTGCAAGCGAACAGAGAGTAAATGGACCTGTATTCCATTTTTGTGGTAAAAGGCTATTATACAGCAAGATTCGACCATATTTAAACAAGCTCTGCGTGGTTGACATGGAGGGGTACTGTAGTTCAGACATGTATCCATTGTCTATCAATGAACAAATGGCTGAATTGGTTTTCTTGAAGACGTACTTATTGTCTGAAATATTCTTGAAAAGCATTGCAGGTTATTATGAACGGGCCAGTATTCCCAAAATTAACCAAAGTCAACTATTCGGGGTTATGATTCCGCTTCCTCCCCTCGACATTCAGCGCACCATTGTCGCACGCATTGAGCAAGAGCAATCCTTGGTGAATTCCAATAAGGAACTGATCCGAATCTTTGAGGAGAAGATAAAGAAGACCATTGATCGAGTCTGGGGGGAATAAAAATGTACATACGCGAAATTGAAATTGAGAACTATGGTCCCATCGAGAATCTAAAAATCCAGCCAGAATTTCGGCCTGATGGTTCACCGAAACCATTGATCCTTATCGGAAAAAATGGCGGAGGCAAAACGATTGTACTTTCGCACATCGTGAACGCTTTGATCACTGCAAAACAAGATGTATATGAAAATACGGAAGTAGTTTCGGGTAAGGTATATAAACTACGCTCACCAAATTATGTACGTTCTGGCGCTCTCTTTGCATATTCTTCTGTGCAATTTGATGACGCATTTTCCGTCTCAGAATGGGTGCTCCGTGATACTAAAGAACAATTTGAAATAAAATATGGTAAGCCTATCAGCCTTCGCAATTGGGAGGAGATACCTGTAGATTCAAGCAATCACTTCAGCTCAGGATTTATAGGAAAAAACCTAAAGTCAAAGGAATTGATTGAAAAACAATGTGCTCTATATTTTCCGACAAATCGCTTTGAAGAGCCTGGCTGGCTAAATAGCGATAACTTATTGCAGTCAGTTCAATACACGGATTTGAAGCATATTTCTGGCTATTCAAATCGATCCATAATTGCAACGTCTCCAATGAAAAATGTGCAACGCTGGATTCTCGATATTTTACTTGATCGAAATGTTCTTGAGCAGCAAGTGAGTCCATTAATGCTCAGTTTACCTGACGGCGGTTATCAACAAATTAATGTACTTAATGGATTTACAGGCGAATCCAGTCTGATTTACGAACAGCTTTCAATCATAATCCAAAAGATACTGCGAGCGGATTCACCAATCCGATTTGGCATCGCTAAGCGTCAGCATCGTCAGATTTCAATCTTGAAAAATGAAAAGGCGTGGATTCCAAACCTGTTCCAATTGTCTACGGGTGAAACGCTTCTTATAAATCTGTTTTTTACAATCATTCGTGATTTTGATTTGACGGGCCAACCGTGTCAGACCCTCTCAGACATTAAGGGTGTTGTTGTTGTCGATGAAATCGATGCGCATTTGCATGCAACCATGCAACATGATGTTCTACCTCAGTTGATTCAATTGTTCCCAAACGTGCAATTTATTGTGACTTCACATTCTCCGTTGTTTGTTATTGGCATGGAAAAGACGCTTGGGACTGCTGGATGTACAGTTCTCGAATTGCCAACAGGTGAACCTGTTGATGCAGAACGATTTTCAGAGTTTGAAGATTACTGCCGAATTGTGGAAGATAGTGAGAGGCATCGGAACGCATTGAAGCGAGCCATCCTTGATGCACAAAAACCATTGGTCTTTGTCGAAGGAGACTACGACATTCGATACCTTACCAAAGCTGCAGAATTATTCGACCGCAATGCGTTGCTTGCGAAGTTTGATTTTAGGGATGGTGACGGTTTTGGGAATTTGAATAATGTATGGAAGTCTTTAGAATCAAAAGTGAGCAAGGCGTTAACAAGCCGAATTCTTCTGATTTACGATTGTGACACTAAGAAGATTCCCGGTATTAATGGGCTTGCACGGAAAGACGTAATGCCTTTCCAAAATGAGAATCCTATTGCAATAGGTATTGAAAACCTATTTCCAAAAGAAACAATCAATATGCTAGAATCAGCAAATCCAGCATTTATCGATACGAAATCTGCCAGATCAGATCGAGTCCGTGGTGAGACCATCCAAGTTCTTGAAGAGAAGCTTGTCAGCAAAGATGAAAAAAAGAATATATGCAACTGGCTCTGTGCCAATGGAACAAAAGAAGATTTTATTGGAGTCAATTTGGTTCTAGACCAAATCGAAGATTGGCTAGATTTGCATTGAAATGCCATTAGTCGGAGATTATTTATGCCCATCCTCCTAAAATCCATCCGCGTTGCAGGCTTCCGAGGCCTCAAAAATATTGAGATCAATCTGAATCAGAATACCGTGCTGATCGGAACGAATAATGTAGGCAAAACGACGTTTCTAAATGCCTTACAAGTTGCCTTTGGGGATAGCCGCTGGGTCTCGCCCGATGACTTCAGTATTTCCGCTGGGAGCGTGTCTACCCAGATCGTCGTGGACCTTCAATTTGTGCCTGTCGATTCTGCAGGAAAAACTGTCACAGTTTTCGATGAATTATGGATTCCAGTATTTCGCAAAGGCATTCAACTCGGTGAAGACGGGCAGTTCTTTGCCTTTCGTTCCAAAGTGCGTTCCGATGAAAAACAGATGCGCCTTGCGCCAGTGCGTAAAACATTGAAAGAATGGCTGGATTGGGATAATTCGGAAGGCTGGACGGATGAGACTCTAGAAGATGATAATCTCTCGATTTCGAGTCTTTCGGATCATATTCCTTTTTTCTTTCAAAATGCACAGCGCGATATTCTTGATGACATAAAACAACGCACTTCATTTTTGGGTCGGGCGCTTTCTAAGGTGCATTACAACGAATCAGATCGCATTGGCCTGCAAGAACTTATCCAAGAGGTCAATGACCAGGCGGTTCACAATAGTCCCGTGCTCAAGAATCTGAAAGAAAACCTAGCAGACCTAGGAAATACTTTTGGCACCACAAAAGGCAATGCCGACATCACCCCTTTTGCCAAAGATATACGTGACCTTACTAAAGGAATTCGCCTGCACTTTGCAGATGGGATCGAAAACTTCTCCATGGAATACCATGGCATGGGAACGCGCAGTTGGGCGTCTTTGCTGACGCTAAAAGCGTTTGTGAATATACTCACCGCAGAGGCCACCGAGGCGTATTACCCCATACTCGCCTTAGAAGAGCCCGAAGCGCATTTGCATCCGAATGCCCAAAAGCAAATCATGGGGCAGATTAAGTCATTCCCAGGCCAGGTGATTGTATCGACTCATTCCCCCTATGTTGCTTCACAGGCTACGCTGAACGGGATTCGAAGCCTGTATAAGGGCTCGGGCCGAGTGCTTGTTGGAATGATTCCCGAGGACTTGGATGCTGAGTCGGAACGGCAAATTCAGAGGCAGATCATTCAAACCCATGGCGACTTGCTGTTTGCTCGTGCTTGGGTTCTATTTGAAGGTGAGACAGAAGCTCAGGCATTCCCTCTGTTCTTTATGGATTTCTTTGGCAGAGAAGCCTGGGACCTTGGCGTAAACCTGATTGGCGTTGCTGGTGCTGGTAATTTTGCCCCATTTATTCGTCTTGCACAAGCGCTCAATATTCCTTGGTACATTTTCACCGATGGTGAAGCTGATGTTTTAAAGTCACTCACAAAAATGCTCACAAAATACGCTGGTTTAGCTGGTGAATTGGCTGATTGTACAAGAGTCTTTGCGATTCCCGATGGTCTTGATTATGAAGGTTACCTTTTGAAGGAAGGCTACCTTTCTGAGTGTATTTCTGGAATCGAATCTGTCGAAAGCACAGGCTATGTTCAGAAGCAAATATTGAAAAAGAACGGCACCAAAGGGCGCGCTGAGAAAACGGATATAATCTGTGATAAGTGTACACAATTTATATTTGATGGCCCTATCCATGACTATTCAGGCAGTAATGGAGTTGACAAATTTATCGCAGACTTACTTGAAATCTCACAAGCAAAAACAAAATACGCTGGACCAATTGCAATTGAAATATTGAAACAAGATGAACCTCGAAATATACCGTCAAAACTCAAAGAATTATTCGTTCGTATGAAAGTTGACTTGTTTCCTCAAGGTGATGTATGATCTCGCTTTCCATTGCTCAAGCACAAATAGTCAATGCGCCAGTAGGGCCGATTCTTGTCACTGCAACTGCGGGGAGCGGAAAAACACGGGTTCTGACCGAGCGGATTAGGCATTTGCTTGATGCGAATCCTATGCATGGAATTCTGGCTTTGACTTTTACGAATAAAGCCGCTGAGGAAATGCAGTCTCGATTGGGCTCTATTCCAAAATTGGATCAGCGTGCATTCATAGGAACCTTACATAGTTTTGCTCAGGATATCCTGCAAAAGCATGGTCGACATATCGGTTATCGCACCGTGCCACATATTTTTGAACGAGACGAAGACCGCATTCGTATCCTCAACGAGATTATCGATTTGCCTCATGCTCAAGTCAGTGAACATTCCTTGCCATACATGGGTGAGTCCATTGACCAAAATCGACGTGAGGTGCTATATGGTTGGCTGAATGAGATATCCAAAGCGAAGCGAAATCTTTGGGATAACGATGAAATCACATTGAACTCAAGTGATGGTGAACTTGCCGTGTATATCCACGAGCAATACAAGGATGCATTGAAATTGCAAAATGCAATTGACTTTGATGACCTTCTGCTCCTTGCGTATCGTATTGTTACCGAAAAGCCCAGCATTGCGCAGATTATTGCTCAATCCTATACGCACATTTGTATTGATGAGGCACAAGATCTTAACCGCGCCCAGTATGAGTTTATCAAAGCATTGTGTTGCGATCGTATATCGTCGGTTCTAATGGTGGGCGATGCAAATCAATCGATCTACGGATTTAATGATTCGTCTTCAGAATTTATGACACAAGAGTTTGTACGTGATTTCAGGCCAGCTCATTTTGAATTGGTGGAAAATTTTCGCAGCTCTCAATGGGTTCTCGATCTTGCAAATAGCATTAAGCCTGGATCAATGAAAAACATAAAGGCAGCAACACTTGGTCGAGGTGAATTCTGCTGTGCAGTTTCGGATACTGAGGAAGCACGGTGGATATGCGACGAAATCAGTAAGCTTCTTGCTGTTGGGGCTCATCCTGAGTTGGAAAACCCGATTACATGCAAATCTATTGTAGTACTTGGGCGTAACCGCTATGTATTCCAGGAATTGCATAACGAACTTGAACGTCGCGGAATTGAGCACTATCTTAAGAAATCACCAGGAGCGCTCGACTTTGAATCAGAAACCATTACGGTTTTTGATTTGTTACTTCGCGTGATTTTAAATGGATCAGATCGTTTGCACTATCGGCAATTATTGAGCAGAATCGGATGCCATCAAATTATACGAGTAGATGAGTTCTTCTCTAAAGTACTAGACAATACCTTGCTTTGCGAGCCCGTGTGGGCGCCAGTTCTAACTACTTCGATTCAAGGAATTAAAGCTGCAATAGCCTCATCGAATCCATCAATTCAAATACTTACTGGTCGCCTACAAGAGTTGCTGGAAGATACCGAACATAATTCGGCCATTCTTGATGAAGAGCGAGCACTTGCCATGCATGATCTGGATGAACTCTCTGCTCATTGGAACCGATATGTGAATATGCAGGCAACAGGTGCAAAATTGTCTGTGGAAGCCTTTCGTAATGCGATGGCAATGGGGAAAACTCAGCCCGACGCACAAGAAAAAGGCATTGCACTTTCTACTGTTCACACAATGAAAGGTCTGGAATACGATATCGTATTTCTCATGGGTCTTGGGCAGGGCACATTCCCTGATTATCGGGCTATTCAAAAGGGTGGCAAGGCTTTGCTTGAAGAGGACAATAATGCGTTCGTAGCGGTGACGCGTGCAAAACGATTCTTGTTTGTAAGCTATCCAAAAATCAAGCATATGTCTTGGGGTGGAGTAAAAGCGCAAGAGGCTTCAATCTATTGGAATATGCTCACGCATCATTAAAAAAGCACCTCGGCTCCATTCAGTTGATCCTGCAACTGGTCAATGGGCATATTGAGTATCTCAGCGCCACGGGATATGGAGATGGATTCCTGCTCAATGGCGGTGCGCACTAGGCGGCTAAGGCGGTTTTCGTAAAATGCGAACTTACTCATGCCATCGGGTTCGGAAGTTTCAGAAGAAGGTTCTTCTTTGAATGCGAGCTTTTTATTGTAACGTCGTAAATACGCAGCAGGAAATTTGACCCATACATCAGAGGTGGCCTTTTTTTGTTCGATGAGTCGCCAAAGGACAGCCTTGTAGCTGACTCGAAATATGCTTTTCACCTTCATTACCCGATCCACAACATGAAGCCCTGCGGCATCATTCCAAGCCTGAAGAAATCCCGCGTCTGGCATCAGGAACTGACCGGCAAACTGATTTGCCTCGTCTTCTTCGGTCTTATTTTCTTCGATCTCGGTATAATGAAAACTCTGCAGATGCATGAGTAAATGTCCAAGTTCGTGTGCAGCGCTAAAAACTTGGCGCTCTATGGAGATGCGCTCCCAAGTATTCACAACGATTGCAGGGCCTTTTTCTGATGGTCCTACGGAAAGTCCAAAGAAAGAATCCGAGGCATAATGGTAAGGAAGTGCTTTAATTCCTGCATGCTCGAGCAATCCACAAATGTCGGAAATAGGTTCATCTACTTTGATCTCGAGAAGTTTGCGTGCTTGAATCGCAAGTTCCTTGGGGTTGATTCGCCTCTTGTTTGCCACAGCGATCTCAGAAAGTCTGTAGGGCTTATGGTCGTTTAGGCTGGATTCCAGAAAGTGATAGTCGTTCAACCAATGTTGCACTTTTGCTAGAATTTGATCTCGACCCTGTACCTTCTTATTTGCTCGGAATCGCACGGCAGTTAACGTTGGCACAGGAAGAAATAGCTGCTGCAAACGGATGTTTAAAGCTTTGGCGATGGCCTGCAAGGTTGATAGACGGGGTGCATGATCGGCCGCTTCAATCTTCTTGATCGCAATTACAGAAAGGCCAGCGCATTGAGCCAGACTCAGCTGACTCACTTTTTGCGCAGTGCGGATTCTTTTGATATTTCCAGCAAGGATAGCGAGATTCATAGTAGCGTCCATACACATAAATATACCATATAACATAGTAGTGATTAAAGGTATATTTAAAACAATGTTGTGAATGAGACGAAACTGGCTTTTCTAGCTAAAACAGCCTGTGCCATCGCATTTCAAGTACGTATGTTCCTTCCATGACAACCAATCCATCAGCTGACCAGGCACTCCCCACACCCACAATGACTCTTGACCAAGCGCGTCAGGTCATGTACTTCAAAAACTACTACCGCCCCATGGGTGAACTTTTTGATGCTGGTTACTTGGATTCTAAACGGTTGCAATGGGCTGCAGACAATGCCTATGTCCCCCAAATTAAAGAAGCCGCTCGGGTATTATTGAATTCTCCGCGTTCTAAGCCCCCTGCAATAACTGAAGCGATCACAATTGATATTTCCGAGGATGATGCACGTAAGGTGGAATGGCCATTTTCGACTTATAAAGGCAAGACTTTTGGCGAGCTCCTAGATGCAGGTCAACTCAGCTTAAAAGACTTGGGTTATGCAATAGAAATGGCATTCAGCGAAAAGGTTCGTAAGGCGGCTTGTTTCTTTTCATTGCTTCGCTTGCGCCAGCAGTTGGAAAAACCTATTGCTACAGCTGGTCCTTTAAAAGTCAGTGGACGTGCAGCTTATTTGGAAAAACAACGCGAGAGGACTTCCTTTAAGCAAGGTGTCTTTATAGCCGCGGTCCTATGTTTTATCTGTGCTGTTTTGATTGTTGATCTATGGAAATTCATACTACCCCTGCATTTGAATAATTTGGTTCCGATATTTCGCTCATGGATTGGATGGCTGGTACTAGCTATTGTGAGTGGATTGGGGTACGGGTTGTATCGTTCGATAACGCATTTTGTTAACAAAAAGTTTGACTCATGGGACACAGAAATTAAGAACAACCGCAAAGGTCAGGAAGGAGAAGATTGCGTTGTGGATGCCATGCGCGAATCTCTGGATAGTCATTGGCATTTATTTCGGAATGTAGTGCTTCCAGGGAGCAAACAATCAGATATCGATGGGGTTCTCGTTGGTCCATATGGAGTGTGGGCATTTGAGGTAAAGACCTATAGTGGTGAGATCCGCAATGTGAAAGGTGAATGGGATCGCAAATGTGGCAATTTATGGAAAAAACTGGAGTCGAATCCTGGTGGGCAAGCTAGAAGTAACGCTGCACGCTTGTCGGAATTTTTAGCTGCTGAGTTCAATGCGTTTCAGCTAAAGAAATGGGTAATGCCGGTAATCATTATGGCAAACCCCGAAATGAAACTCACGTTGCATAGCCCAGAAACCCAAGTCTGGTGTCTGGATCGCTTTGGGGATGAACTGGGTAATTTATACGGTACGGTTGTACCTGAGGATGCTCAAATGGCAATTAAGGCTAAGCTTTTGAAACTTTGTGTGTGATGGGATTGGCCTGGGCATCGGCTCTGGTTTTGGAAAGATGCCGTTAATGACCACATCTAAAACGTCTCCATTCGTCAATGTGCTTGCGTAGCCGGAATTGAACAATTGTGAATTACTCGTTTAACTCGACCCAAGAATTTGAATCGCATTTTTCCCGGGAATTGCGAGTTTGCCCACCTCCCAATAACGTCTGCCAGCAGAATGTGGAGGTTACCCGCAGTGCTTAGTGATACAACAATACGTTGTTTGCGCACTGTCGGGTACACCTTGTTCTGCTGCTGCCCCACCTTTTTTGGAGGTGGAGTCAAACGAGGCATTACCAAATTATTATATTCAAGCCATGCTTACCAAGACCCCCATCGTTCACCTTCGCTTCCGCTGAGCTCCTTGTGGAAACCCGGGATGAACAATAATGATGAATCCTTCAGCGATGATCATCCCTGGTATTGTGAGTGGCCCTGTTCGCTTTATGGTCCAGTATTCCGTGTTATGGAGAGGAACTATTTCAAGCACCTATAGCCCTGATGTCGTGGCGCAAAATTTATGGATGTATACACCGAGTAGTAATATGTTAGATGTAGGCCCCTTCACTGGAACTATCCAGGCGCCTAACGCCGATGTCATTGTTGGCCAATCTGTAAAAACATTCCGAGGTGCTATTCTAGGCCAATCCGTGGTCGTTCACCAGGATGTGAAATTTACGCATGTACCTTATCTGGGAACAATATCCAGCCAGGTCGCTGAGGCATCCAAATGAATCACAAAATATTGAGCTGTGTATTTACGTTGAGCATTCTTGCTTTAGCTGCTTGCACTGCAGAGGACCGCTGCGATGAAATTCCTGCGCCAGCGGGAACAAAAATGATTGTGAATGATTTGAGAAGTGCAGTAAATTACAGTTGCTTTCGCATCCAGGATAGTACGATTATTCTCAAAAATATTACATCATTGGCTACTGTTGATACATCGAAACTTGCTTTTTGGTCCAATCGTACACCGCTGTCTCCAGCATTGACCTACAAAGCGAGAGGTATGGATGTGGTGGTCAATGTGGAAAATGATTGGATAACATTTTGCGCACCAATATCCGCGGAACCAGTATACTGTGCAAATGGCACGATAGAAGAGGATACAAATCGACTATTCATTTATAATGCATGGGATAGTACTCAGGTTGCTTTCCAAAGAGAATTTCCGGTATGGCAATGTTTAGGTTTGGTTCAATGGAATGAGACGGTATCAAAACAGATGTCTGAAAAATTTTCTGCTCCAATTTGGCCCCATTTAACATCCCTTCAGGTCACAGCACAGGGAGTCGATACCATTCCGATGTATTATGAAATGAAAAAAGGCTACTACCACGACCCTGGCATCCCTGAACTCCCCGATAGTTTGTACCGAAACTGCGGGCTGTAGACGGTAACGCAGTCGGAGCGTCTGTCTTTGTAAGCTCAACCAGCTTGGCATGGCTCCGCCCGCTAGATTGGAATCGAAAGGTTTTCCCAATTCAATCGTGTTTTCCTTGTATTGACGCGATAAGACGAATAACGGCTAAAAAGCTAAAAATATGCTATAAAATGGATAATATGTTTTCCTGAAAATATATTTAAGGAATGAAACCTGTTTCCGTGGCACCCAGTGTATTCTCCTATTTCGATTTTCGGGAGTTCCTCAAGGAACGCCAGAAATGGCTTAAACAGCAGAAGCCGTTCTTTACGCTGGAGTACGTTGCGCAAAGGATGGATCTTAAAAGCAAGGGTCATGTAAGCCTCATTCTGAGTGGTGCCAAAACGGTTCCTGATGCGAAGATCGAGCAGCTGGGCGAGACGTTTTTCCTGGAGGACCGGGAGTTGGAGTTCTTTCGCAACCTGGTGCGCTACAATCAAGACCCAACATATCGGCAGAAGAAGCTTTACCTGGACCGCATGGTTGCTCTGATGCGCATCTCCGATAAAAAACTGGTGCCCGCCCAATACCGGATCTGTGAAAAATGGTATTACCCGATCGTACTTGAAACCATTCGCTTGCATGATTTTACCGATGACTGGTTGGAGCTCGGAAAGCTGGTGCGGCCTCAGATTTCCGCATCTGAAGCCAAGGAGGCTGTCCAGGTTCTTCATGCAATTCATCTGGTGCGCAAAGGCAAAACCGGATTCTGGGAGCCCACCGATGTAGTGCTGACTTTCGGAGAAGGCTGGAAAAGCGTGATTGCCCGGAACTTTCAGTCGCAGGCGATTGAACTTGCGCAACAGGCGCTGGTTGAGGTACCAGTCCAGGAACGGGATATCTCTACCCTAACCCTGAGCATGGGGCACGACACCTTTGAGAAAATTCAACAGAGCATTCAGCTGCTGCGGCGCGAAATTCTCACCATGGTTCAAGCGGACCAGAATGCTGACCGAGTGTACCAGATGAATATTTCCCTGTTTCCAGCTTCTTATGTACGGGAGGCCACATGAACTGGAAATGGCTGGGGTTCATTGCGGTTACGACTATTTTGGGAGTGCTTGGGGCGTGTTCCAGCCCCACAGGTGACCAAAGCCGGCGCGGTGGTGGAATAGAGATTCCCAATGGTGTGCAAGCGAGCATTACGGTTCGTGTTACCGATTCTGCGGGGATGGCGCTCAGCAATATGCCGATGCAGCTGGTCGCAGGGGAATCTTGGGCAAGCCGTACGCAGTCTGGAAAAAGTGTCGTTCTTGACTCTGTGGTAACTGATAGTTTAGGTGTAGTTCGTCTGGATGTAACAGAGTCCCGGGTATTCTTGCTTGCGCGGCGTGGAAATCAGGGTGTTTGTATTGCCTTGCAACCCAGGGATTCTGCAGGTCATGACCGTGCCAATCCCTTGCCTGTACCTTTACGCACCCTCGGGCGGATTGCGCTTAAATCCACCATGAGCCAGAATCTTGCGGTTTATGGTACGCCCTGGCATTTACTCGAAAAAGCGGGTGGAGCTGAATACCTGTTGGATTCCATTCCGCAGGGTGACTATATGCCTGTTGGGATTGAAGCTTCGGGTCTCAAAATGGGACAGACGATTTCTGTACGCTTTGATACCTTGACGGATGTGGCGGCAATGGTGTTCTCCAATCCTGAAAATCTTATGATCGCCAATTTTGAAAATCGCCGTGTACTGGGAATTTGGGACCCCATGCATGTGGGCGGGTATTGGTGGGCTACGGCGAGCGTGGACGGAGTGAACTCTTGGGATCATTTCGGCATGAAGCGTCTGGAAGACTTGCTCGATTCGGTGGATGGGAATGTCTATGCTGGAGTGAAGGTTGCCTTTGTCGATTCGGGTGCGTCCGTGGCAAATTTTGGTCTTGATTTTAGCACAGAGCCTGTGAATACCAATTTAAGCAAGGCCGGCTATATTTCCTTCTTGGCGCGTGGGGCTGGGTTATGGGTGTTTTATGTGCAAACACAAGATTCCAGTGGAGCTCATAGTCTGCGTTGGATGCATCCATTTGCGCTCACTCCGAACTGGACCCGCTATGAAATTCCTATGACGTCGTTTGTGTGCGAGAGCGATTCCCTGGAAATCTGGGGGCAGGCAACACGACTGGGGACCAATATTTTTTGGCAAACAGCAAAAAATGGCAATATCGATGTGGATGATGTTGTTCTCGGTGGATTACACTTTATTGATTGGGTAGATCCTTAACTCGTCACAATTTCGTTTTCCCAGAAATTAAGGGGGCCGCATAAGTGGCCTCCTTTGCTTTATCCATATTCTATATGGTTTAGATGGCTTTAGCAACAGGAAAGGAAGAGCATATGTTTTCCTTACGGTTCGGTCGCGGGTGATTTGATTTTTCGAGCGGGAATAGTTTAAGAGAAACCATTCCTCCCGAGAGAATCTTATGTACCGAATGCTCTGTGCCCTCCTCCTCATCTGCGCCCTTGTGGTGCCAGCGCAAACCTATGTTGACCAGCATGGCCGCTTACAGGTCAGTGGGGTTAATCTGGTCGACAAGAACGGTGATCCGGTAACCTTGCGCGGCATGAGCATGTTCTGGAGCCAGTGGTCCTCTGCGTACTACAACGGCAATGCCATCGACTGGATGGTGAAGGACTGGAAAATTAATCTCATCCGTGCCGCTATGGGTGTCGACGGAGAGGCATCGGGTTACATGGTCGATCCTATCGGAGAAAAGGCCCGTGTAGATACGATTGTCAATGCAGCGGTGCGCAATGGAATCTATGTGATTATTGACTGGCACGACCATGCCGCAAATCTTCGCACCAAGGAAGCTGTTGCCTTCTTCGGCGAAATGGCCGAAAAATACAAGGATCTCCCCAATGTGATTTGGGAGGTTTGGAATGAACCTCTCGATACTGCTTCTTGGCTGAATGACATTAAGCCATATGCCGAAGCGGTGATTCCTGCAATTCGCAAATTTGATACGGACAATCTGATTGTGGTAGGCACCCGTGCTTGGTCCCAGCGCGTCGATGATGTCATCGGTCATACGATTGCGGATCCGAATTTGGCATACACGCTGCACTTCTATGTGGGAACACATGGGCAACCGTTACGGGATATTGCCGACAAAGCCTTGGCTGCTGGTGTTCCTTTGTTTGTGACGGAATGGGGAATCTGGGATGCCGGGTACATGAAGAGCGACTATTTGAGCTATGTGGACATTGACCAAGTGATGGCTTGGATGGATTGGCTTGAGTCTCGCAAAGTGAGTTCGGCAATGTGGTCCGTCAATGATAAAGACGAACCTTCGGCAGTGCTTTTCCCAGGAACATCTGCACAAGGCAATTGGCAAGCGTCGGATCTGACCACGGCAGGCACATTCATTCGCAGCTACTTGCGCGGTAAGGATGATGGCTCCTGGGTGACTCCAGAAATGCCAGTGCTTCCGCCCGATACCATTGTGTTGCCAGGCAGGCTCGAAGCCGAAAAGTACGTGACTCAATCAGGAATCCAGGTGGAGAAAACGAGCGATATGGAAGGAAATCAAAATATCGGGTATATCGAAAATGGGGACTATGCCGAGTATACAATCAATGTGGCCACAGCAGGTACGTATCCAATCTCCGTGCGCCATGCTGCGCAAGGTGCCGACGGTGTGCTGACCATTTTGATCGATGGAGTAGAGAAACAGAGCGTTGCGATTCCGCTCACAGGAGATTGGCAAGTCTGGGATAGTGCGCTAAGTTCGCTTGAGCTGCCTGCAGGATTGCATACCTTGCGGCTCGCATTTGTAGGAGCTGAAGGTGTGGCGCTCTACAATCTCAACTACATCGATATCGGA